>Ga0056128_1004333_pt1 | contig 17723 bp, 9 predicted proteins | sample WorMetLIZISLAND2_FD_71113 | JGI IMG/M metagenome (GOLD analysis project Ga0056128, IMG submission 71113) | Marine gutless worms symbiont microbial communities from Max Planck institute for Marine Microbiology, Germany - Olavius geniculatus... ... | reverse complement strand
CGCTGTTGCACGTTGTTTCGGCACTCTGTGACTTTGCGGCACTCTTTGCGATTTGGCACAGTGCCACTGAGTGGCTAAAACCACGCTGGTGCCGAAATCGGTTAGCATGTGCGAATACGCTTCCCGGTCACTACGCCACCGACTCTCAACTACGCCAGAATGTATGATCGATAGCTCACTGGCTGGTTCGAGGCCCTCGCACACGTGCGCAATAAGATGAAGTGAAAAAATAACCTTAGATTGGTAACGCACTACATGCGAATTCCTGCTATGAGACACAACTTCCCTGCAGGTTTACAGCGCCACCTAGTACAGACGACTGTTAGCTTATGCACTTGTTTAACCGTTAGCTCAATGTGCGACACATACACGGCACGAATGACGTAACCTCGTAGGCTCAAAACTCGAGCGTACGTAGGCCATAATAAGTATATTATTTATTTTTAAAAACATTTCGCACGAACGGAAACCGGAAGCACGGCATTTAATGACCAAGTCTTACCTTCTGTAGCTGCAGCCGTAAACACTTCAATGTAGTGAGTGGATCCGATTATTTTCAGTGTCGTACTTATGTTGTTCGTCATTTCCCACGTTCTCACGCAAACGCCGTACCAGCGATTCGGCGTTAGTACGAAGTTGGTCACCGTCATCTGGTAACATAACAGATTAAAGCTCATCTCAGATTCCACTCGCAACGATTTGTTGCAGATTAGTTGTACAACCTGTCGGACACAACGCTGTTTACAGCAATGATATCAGTTTTTAGCCGACCGTACTCAAGTAACGGTCGATCTATTGGCATAATTGTCGTCCGTCATCTGTCTGTCCGTCTGTAACGAATGTACTCTGGCTAACGGATAGGTCATAGGAAAAAACGTTTTGCAAAAGTAATTAGCCATATGTGTTAAACTCGGGCGTGCAAAATTTTAGCCATCTAGAGCAGAGGGAACATTTCCAAATTTGGGGTTGAATGGAAGGGGAGTACACAAAGCAGATGCTGAGACATTTTAAATTTTGCTTTTATTTCTAGGGCATATATGAACTGTACGTTTATCTACTGCTTAGCCTTTAAAACTTCTTACTCTTTCATCCCACCTTTTGCGCATCAGATTCAGCTGAGTTTCGACCGACATTGTGCACTTTACAAATTTACATGATTATTACTAACTTACTTACTCGGTTAATCGAGAAGCAGTTTTAGCAACATATTTGTCCAGTTAAATGCCAGTTAACTCGATGTTCAACTGACGTAATTATTGCAATAACGGTAACTAAGTAAGTTTGTAATTACATGTAGGGAACCGAATAATTGTTGATCTTAAGATGGTTTTCCGAAAACTTTCTTCAGCCGTTGCTTGCCAGCTAAGTTAGCCACAATACTATATTCCTGCAGCTACTAGCACAACTAGTAGTTGTTGTTGTTCTTGTTATCGTTTTGACTCACATAAGTGACGTTGCTGCTGTAGTTTTTCCCATCGCCTACAGTGACGTAATCCGGCATGACGTCATCCAATACGGCGGCTACGTACTGACCAATCACTTCCACCAGCGACTCGTTGACCTCTGACCTGAAAATAATAACTTTTGACCTAATTTGTTGACACTTATTTACACAATGACAAAGACTTCTTGCGACACATCACAATCTTTTGCTTTTCGCGGTAAAAGGCATATGGTAAAAGCACAAAACTATTATATTAAACTGGTTAAAACGGTAAAGCAAAAAACAAATATAACTTTGCGTGTCTTAGAACATTTGGCAGTTCTGAGCAATTTGAACCTTCTTTACACACGTCAATGGCTTATACCAATGACAGACTGCACGCCGTCGGCGTCGTTCGTTAAAAGTTTGGTGGGAAGAAGTTGCAATATTCCGACAGATATCCGCAAATTTGCAACAAAGCAGATAAAATGTTGGAGGTTTCAAATTTGCCTTTGAATAATCCAAAACAATACGGAGATTTTTGGCCGGCTGTAAACTTTAATTTTAGTATTTTAAAATTAAATTTTACGACAAGCTCAAATTTACGTAAATGGACAGTTGCCACCCCTCCCTTACTGCCCCGCTTGCCACAACGCCACTGAATTGTTTTGAAAAACACTGCAAAACAACCTGTTATAGAAAGAGACGTTTTGCTGTAGATTTAGCGGATCGATGAAAAGATCAGGACGCGAAGAACTGACTCCAGTTCCAGTTAAGACCCACACTTCAAACGACAACCTCGACACCCGGGACGAGTTGGATGACGATAAAGGAGCCGAATCTGAAGTCCACAGCTTCAAGAACGTTGCAGCTGTTTGGTGAATTGCTGGCACTGGATACTCACCTGAACCACAGACGCCATTACGCATCACGCAACGCAAATATTTTGTCGCACAGACTTTGACTTGTCGTTGGGCGGCGCTAGGAATCTGAAGCTGGGAGGAACAAGGGCCAGGCGCAGGGGCAGTAATATTTTGTGTAGGCAAAATGTCGACATTTTATTCAGTTGTTGTGTGCATCGAGAAGATGTAGCGGGGTACAAAGTCAAAGCCAGTGGTTGAGGGGAAGAGGGGGAGCTGAAGCTAAAACATTTTTAGCTTTAAGACGTCAATGGAAGCCGCAAATTTGCCCCCTTTATTAGATTTGGAAACGTAAAAAAATCACATAAATATGTGTTGTTTTGCAAAAATGACGTTTAATAAGTCGCTTTTTAACATGCGCATCGTTACCAGAAGGCGCTTTATCACAATCAAAATCCCTGGGAGCGGCAATCGGGGGCAAGGGCAAGGGCACGGGAGCAGCTGTCCCCTCTGCCCCTTCTGGCGCCGCCCATGGACTTGCCATGTCCTTTTACACAGCTGTTTTTAGTCTACTGATGATACGATGATACACTTTAAACAACTTGCGCCTGCACCTTTCGCTCTGTGTAACGGTTTCGCCGTAAGTTGCAATGGAAAAGTGACCAAAGATTCCGACTCCCAAGTGTGTTTTTTCCGATGAGGAAAACCAACTGAGGTCAAGCAACGTCTTTATCATGAGTTGACAGACGTACGGACTACGCTACGGTAGCAACTGTTGCGATACGCAGAACTGCTAACGCCTTCAGCGATGTAGCCTTGGAGTTAAACTCGACTGTAAAATTAATTGGCTTGCTGTCTGTGTTATTATTTCTGTATTACACTGTTATTTTTAAAATCATTTTTTATAAATTTATTTGTTTACTACTGTTGTTATTGTTATTTGTATTATGTCAATATTTTTCGTGTGCGATTTAGTAGACCTTTAATGTCAATGCAAAAAAAAACAAACATTAATACTAAATTAATACTAAATAACACAGATCGAAAACTGCATCGAAGCATACTGACAGACGACGTGCACGAAGGCTGTGGCAGTTTCGAAGCCGTAATCGTTGATCGCTATCACGGTATAGTTGCCTGTGTCTTGCGGACATCTCGGCGTAAAGAACAGACCCGATATATTGGCACGCACCGCTGCGTGTACAGTCAATCAATCAATCAGTGAACTTTTCTGTAAAAAATACTGAAGTAATATCCCGTACATACAAAATGCAAAATCACACATAAACCCAAAAAGTGCAACCGGCAGCAGCGAAAAAGCGTCAGGTCTGTAAATTACTACCCCCTTTCCAAAAAAAACAATTTTACTGCTGATATCATAAATCGTCAAACATCATGCGCATGAAGTAACCGTGCAAATACAAAGATGTGTTAAACCAGTAGTGTGTAACTATAAAATAAACAGCACCAACTAAAAATAGACACAGCCGATATTCAGTCAATTGCAAAAACATTTAAATAAAATAGCCAGTACTGCGTCTTTCTAACTGCAGCCTGCGATTAGGCCTACAATCCAGTTACAGTGACCTAGCCCATGATTCTCTGCCGGTCTCAGAATGGGACAGGACACATGGGCAGTATCGTGTCCCATCTTATCGGCTGCAATTTAAACACACGAATGTCATTTCACTAGGCCCAATGTTAGTGACTGATGGCCTCACTAACGGTCAAACCTTGGGTACGATGTGTCGTCTGTCGGTAACGCATATATTGTGGCTAAACCGTACGTCGTAGAAGGTCAGCGATGGTGCCGATGAATAGGACGATAAGGAGTTTTTATGGGATCTCAATAGTAAGTTAAACGTGTCTTTATCTGCAGCGGTTTGGCTGCAGTTTTGAATGCAAAGTTGCTGCCTGCAGCCATCACTCAGGTGCGCCGAATTATCGTATCTGACGACGACTTACTGGCGGAGACTCTGATGTGCCGTCCGTCGCGGTACCAGGCGACTTCTGTGTCAGACAGATTGGAGACCGTCCATTCGATCACAGAAGGCCAGTTTGCCATTAACTGCGTCTCCGTCGGCTTACGATTGAACTTCGGACGACCTGCGCACATGTAGTGATACACTTCATGTCCATTTTATACGCGCATAATAATGTATTAAAATAATCCTATTATGAGCTAAAAAAAGAAATAATATACATGCAGAATTGACTTCAATGCATGACTACAAGTTGACGACAAGATATTGTCGTTCACAAGCCAGGTTAACATTTTCTCCTTCCGTGTGTAACCAAGGAAAACAGTCTATCATGTGAGGTGGTGTGAACCATCTACCAAACTTTTGCGGTTACTAAGCTCACACAGGCCTATACAGTGTACGTGTCAAGCTATAATATGCCTAATAGTAGTAGGCAGAAGCTACACTGCCCTCTTTACTCGAGCCCGGACCGGGAGTGCATTACAAATGTTACTCAAAAATCATTAAAACATACGCCTATAAAAAGCTAGTTCTTAGTTTGCGCTTCAACGAGCTGACAGCGTCTGCTTCACGAACTGCTGTAGAAATACTGTTCCATACGACTGGCCCGGCCACAGAGAATTAAGGCTCTGTCGCCAAATTTCGTTCTCGTGCGTGGAACAGACTGTAGTTGGTGTTGATCCCTGAGCGGAGACGAATCCAAGCTGGATCGCTGCTAGACGCCTATACAGAAAATATCGGTATACCGCCCGCGAGAAGCCTCGATCAGAATTGCAGAGATGCGAGTTTCGGATCGTACCGATGACTTGCAGCTTGGCAACGGCTGAAGCTTGTCCTGCGATGCTTTCTACGGTGCACGTGACGTTACCGTGGTCCTCGTCTTGTACTGGCGATATCGTCAGCGAACTATCACTCATCTGTAGACACAGACATCCACACGCCAGTGATGTAGAGGCAGGTTAGAGGCAAGACGGAAAATGCCCCTATCACCAAATTTTAGCTTGTCGGAACATATTCTCTTTGCCGAAGAAAAATTTCTACGAAAAATACAAAAACTAGTGCTGAAAAATTTTCAATTTTCAATTTTTAGCGAAATTTAAGAGCCGAGTTAAATTATTTTGAGCATCTGTACATATTTCTGTTGGGAATTTGTAGCTGTCTGTCGGAAAACTCCATCTTCCTGCTCCGATCTAAACTTTTCAATGATGGAGCTGTGCGGCTGTTGCACACATAATTCTAGGCTGAAGCTTGGAACAAATCAGGAGCTAGATTACTAAAAAAAATTAACCATAGGTTACACCGAATTCGGCGTCATTAATTCGAGACTCTTAAATGATAGACCTAACGAATTTCATAAACTGCAGTGAGTATTCGTTCTATAGACAGTCTTGTAAGAAGAGTAATGTTTTTGCGTTCACCGGAGGAAGTTACAATATTTTTCATGTTTGCCATTTTATTTACTATGTGCTATCTTAGCAAAGTGACCTAAATTGACTTTTTGACGAGCAATGTTTTATTCATTAAAAACTTCCAACGAATAATAGTGTGAGTAATCGACAATTTTCGCAGCTTTTTGCCTACTTTTATTTTAAAAAGATAAAATACCAAAAGATAGAGCACACGTGATTGACCTTAAATCTAGTTTCAGTGTCTTCTGTCTTTTGATCTGCCGCAGGGTAGTGCTTAGCGCCGTTAGCGAGTGTCCAGTAAGCGATGTTCGGCAGTGGACGGCCGGAGCGGTTGCATGTGAAGGTGATGGATTGCCTAACGGTCGTCACAGTCGCCAACGGACTTACACTTGCACCAGGATCAGCTGACAGACCAGGATAATCAACAACGTCATCACGGTTTATCAAACGATCGACGTATAACAGCCCCGATACGTCGTTTGCGAACCGCGCGTTATAGCTTTTACAGAAATGGGCTGTTACTGTATAGCGATGGGCTTGATGTAAAGGCCGATACGAAAACTTTTGTGATTTAACCTACACCTCTAACTAATGCATCCTAGTGATCAATCTCATCATCATCATTATCGTCATTATTTGGAGTATCATTAAAACGCAACCGTGCCGTGCCAAATAGCCGGATTTGGACAAAAATACTACTATCCGGCAATAAACATATAATTTAGAAGTCAAACATTTGCTACGTCAAAAGGACAAAAGTGCTCAACAACAGACAAAAAGTGACCATAGGCTGCGCCAAAAAATTTAGAAATGGCAATTAGAACGTTTACTTACAGTGACGAACCAAACATGCAGTTCGTCAAAACTACAAGAAATAATTTGCGTAGTCAAATGGGCCACAGAACCAAATTCAAAGCAAACTTTAAAAAAACCAACTAGCAACGACGACGTTGAGTGTCCGCTGATCAGTTTGTCTGTACGCTGTACTCACTGCCAGACATTTGTACTGTCCGCCGTCTGAAGCACTGACGTTGTTTAGTGACACTCTGCCGTCACTGTACACCTGCAGAAGCATACGCAGCCATTAAGTTCCGACCTCTGCTATAGACACTGAACGTATGGCTTGCAATGCTGTTTTCTGGTGGTGAATATTTTTCCCGTTCCGCGATCAAAAGTTTGAAGTTGTCCGAAATCGTGCCAAACTGCATACTTTTTGCCACCACACGCCGCATCTGTCCAAAATCGACGAGGCCTCAAATTAAGAGACACGAAATTTAGCTGATCATACTTAAGTAACGGTCGAACTATTGGCATGGTTGTTGCCCGTCTGTCCGTCCGTTTGTCTGTCTGTCTGTAACGGATGTATGGTGGCTAAGCTTCAGGTCGTCAGAAATTTTTTTACATGAATAATTAGCCATGTGTGCCAAACTCAAGAGTGCAAAATTTTAGCGACCTAGTGCAAGGAAAACATTTTCAAATTCAGGTATGAATAGCGTGGGATTGGAAAAAATGTGCGTATTTCAACGAAAAAACTGGCCACATCTCGAAACGGTAAGAGATACGGCCAAGGTTACCATTAATCACTAATAAAAAGTGGCATACGCCCTGTCAGACGACCTTGGATGACTTTGAAGGCTGTTACGCTCTATAGTGGTTAAACGGTGCGAATGCCTAGGTTGCTATTGATCACTAACAAAAGTCACATATTGACTTTTAAATGACCTGAAAAATCATCGACCTTGAAGGTCACTGACAACTAGTGCGGTCGGCTGTCCTGGCGACAGCTGGTCTTCTTTTTAAAATAATTGCACGGACTCTTTCTCGATCACGCGGCAAAGTTTGTTAACTGCTTGTTTTATGCATACTCCTCTAAGTAGGTACAGCGTCAAAAGTGTAGCCTCCATGACGTCAGCTGACGGTGACGCAAGTTTTCAGGGCTGGATTAAAACCCACTACACCCTGTTCGGTAAAAAAGATATGAATTGTCTGACACTATATAGTAAGTAAGTAAGTAAGATTATTTAGAAGGCGCAATTTAACAATAGCCACAAAGCGCGGCACTCTCGGCGCCCGAACAAAATGTCTAACTGCCGTTTAAACTGTTCAAAGTTAATGTCAGTTTGTCTCAGATGAGCTGGCAGACTGTTCCACAGCCTCAGACCTGCAACAGCAAAGCATCTATCTCCGTAGCTGCTTCAGGTGCTAAGGGCTTCTCTTAGTACCGGTGCTAAACAGTCTGAGTAGGGGTGCTAAGCATCCCCTAAACCCCGTCTGACTACGGCCCTGGACTCAGAGCTGCCGTAGCTGGTAGTAGCCACTGCGACACACGGCGACCACCTGTGCAGACAGCGTCAGCTAACTGTCGACGATGACGCCGAGGTTACGGGCCGTCTCCGAGATGTTGATACGTGCCGACGCCACCGGAACATCCGAAACGTTGACTTTCGCCAGCTGTTGTGGAGAACCCAACCACATTACCTCGGTATTGGTGGGGCTCAAATGTGCAAAAACTTACCACGAATTTACGCCGTTTTGCCGCTCTTATAATATGATTTAACATACGGCTGTCTGACTTAATTTGAAAGCCTTATAAATAGACTTTGCATCAAACTAACAATAAGTAAGTAAACAACTAATAAGTAAGTAACGTCCTAAATATTGGATTTTATAATACGGCGTCCAGAGCCCTCAGGACAAGAGAATATCGTTCTGCGCAGAGACAACTTTTAAATGTTGCTTCGCATGCAACGCAAAAGGTCCCCACACGCCATTTGAAATATCGAGCTGCTATCGGACATTTTATGGCTTGTAAGGGCCCCCTTTTCTGAGGCCCGTGTTTGCTGAACACGATCAAACCCGCCTCTGATAAGTTACCGTGACTGAGGTGTCGTTCAGGAGAGTGTCGTTGTTCTTTTTCCAGTAGACTTGGAGACTGGGCGCGCCCGTAGCCTCACAGGTTACGACGTACGGCTGTCCACGTACAATCAGATGCTCCGACCGCGCACTGAGAATCTCCGGCGGACCTACACGCATTAACCACATAGTGGCGGAGGTCAAATTTCTCGAAGACTTTAGTCCAAGAACAAAGTCATATAGCTTAGACATCTGTAGGCTTATTCTGTGTATTATTTTCTGCTTGTCTCTGCTGTTTCTACACTGTTTTGCGTGAAAAAAGATTATCAATACCGACTTTTTACGCGCGACAGCACCTAGGTGCTACTAGCAAAGCGCGTACTAGCTATCAAAATTCCGTCTGTCCATCCGTCTGTCTGACACATCCCGGTATCGATAAAGAGAAATGCAGTAAGACACGAACGTAAAAGTAAATTTAGGTAAAAAATGTCTTCGTTGAAAACTCATTGTATTAAATGTGAACAGACGTTTTCATATATAGAAATGCTGTACAGCATGGCATAGAGTGTAAGTTAAACTTATTTTTGTTAAGATTTTACTATAAATAAAATTAGCAAAATTAAGCTAAAGTATTATGTGCCAAATATAACAGAAACAAACCTCCAGCAGTGATGTTAAATGTGGCAATGGCAGAAGTAAAGTTGTTGCGTGCGACGCATGAGTAACTACCCGAGTGCTGAGTGAGTACTCGGTCTATCACTAAGGATCCGTCAGACGTATAACTGAAACCTCCGCTCTCAACTGTTAACATACGGTACACAGTAATGCAGTATTATTTCAAGATCTACTTAATTCTCCTATCAATCAAGCAATCAATCCACATTTACTTAAATCACATAAGTCCATAAACTAGCCACACAATAAAATATACAACGAAAAATACAAGAAATTTGAGCTAATGCTCATGAGACACGCGAAAGCCTATAGCAGTTCCGGTTCAGTAGTTTAGCCGAAAATTAGGATGTTTACGCTAAGTTAATATACAAACACCAAATTCTGGATCGCATAACGATAGTTCCGTGGCGCCACCTTGTGAATGATATAGACTTCTGTTGCAGCCCGAAATCGCCAAAAAAAACATAAAACCCCTTATTTTGGCGTTCAAGATCATTCAAGGTCATTGAATTTGGCGCCAATCGAGAGCCAGCATACGACTTCCTATTAGCGATTAATAGTAACCTAGGCCCTATCTTGCACCGTTACTGAGATACAGCGATTTATTAGCCAAAAATCGCAAATTTTGCCCACCCTCCTCTCATTTAGCGCCCTTGTTCGGAGTGACTTCCTTCGAATTTATGAAAAAGCTTTACGGTTCCTGAAACTAGAGTCTTCAAGGCAGCCGATGGTGAAAATTTGGTAATCCTAGCTTGCACCGCTTTTGACTAATCCACCCGTGTGACAGACGGACAGAACTGCGATGGCTAAGACGCGCTGAAAGCAGTAGCTGCTTTCGCGCGTAATCACACATGAAAAGCACTATTTCTGAATGTAATGTTTAAAGTAAAGGTAACAAAAGATGCCCATCACTTGCTATAGCGCTTCTTACATGAGACAGACTCAAAATCAGAAGCGCTTTACAATCTTTGAAGTGGTGCAGCTGATTGGCATGAGCTAATGATACCGTAGCGCAGTATGTGGCCATCCATTGCCCGCCTAAACGAACAACTGGACCCGCGGTTTGCAGCTAGCAGACATACCACCGCCCCAATCAGCCACACTAAGCCTTCACCCCGTAGCCCGTAAGCTACTACTCATTTCCCATCCCACGAAGGGTAGAAGGCTGAGTTGGCCTGAGCACACAGTAGGTTAGCAACTTGCTCAAGGTTGCTTGCAAATGACCGGCAGTGAAAATCGAAACACAACCTGAAAGTTACCAGTCGACACTAACCACCAGACACTTGCACTTACACAGGCAGGTAGGTGTGAACAGCTTGCCCACAGTAATTGTTACCCAGAGGTGCACGTGACCGGCTGGGAATTGAACTGTGGACCTTTTGGTTTCGCATCCAACGCTCTAAACGCTGAGCCACCAAGCGTATTGGGTGTTATATTATGTACCCGTAATTTCAATTCGCTCAAGCGTGACGACAAGCGTCTCGCGTTTGTACAACACACGCGGGTCCAGGTAGAACTCGCCGCCGATCACGACCATGAAACGTTTCAACACGGTCTAATGTGTATGGTGCCACGTACACCAGCATACTATGAACAGTAGACAAATCGGCGAAAAACGAGAAATAAGTAAAGACAACAGAGCGTTTGCTTTACCGAGTGGTTCATTGTCTTTGTACCAGCCAACGGACGCCGCTGGGTTACCGGAGTACTGGCATTTCAAGTTCATCGGTCCTGCGCCTTGCTGGTTGATTGGTGAATAGTCAATGCTGACGTTGCCTACAAGCGACGAGTACATCATGTTGTGGAAGTTGTTTGTATTACTGGTACGGATTTGTTCCAAGGCTGCTGTATCTCTAACGAACTTGGCAGTTTCTGACACGTTTTGCGTATCTGAATTTTATCGCCGCAAACCCTCATGGGTAATGACCACGTTTTATTAAGCACATAGAATGATTCATTAATGTTACTCCACACGTTAGAAAAAAAAACTTAAACAGTGCGTAACGTTTTTATTGGGAACACATCTCAGAGCCACGCAAGGCAAATTCTAAGTGTCAATGCCGTTTCTCTCTTTTGAAACGCATGTTTTAGTACATATCACAGTCTGGAACACACTACCCTTTAGCATTCGCAGTTCTATCTCTGCAGACGCTTTCCGTCGCTTTCTTAAAGCTCACAGATTTCAGCAGGCCAACTGCTCCCCCTAACGGCTCAGCCAAGTGCCACAGATTTGGCACTGACTGACATTGTGCACTCTAAATATGCATTTACTTACTTACTCACTTACCTATTCTTCTTGTATCATATTTCCAATTTACATTTCAAATGTTTCAGTTTAAAAAAAAATAAAATGATGATGCTAATGCTGCTGATGATGACAAATAGCTACAGACGTTGAACGGTGACGACATAGTCACGTGATAGTGACGTCAGACCGTCGGTCACGTGACACCGGTAAACGCCGGAATCTGACTGACCACGCGGTGAAAATATCGTCAACATGCCGTTCAGTCCAGTCCTACAGCAACAGGCAGACAGACAGACAAAGAGACTAAGAGAGAAAAAGACACCGAAAAACAGTTCTTGATAACAACAAAAAATCCCTTAGCTTTTTATGATCTGCGCCAGTATGGTCTCAGGACTTCATTTTAAACTCCACTGGAGAAACTTACAGTGCTTCGTAGATCCTCTAGCTGTTAAAAAATTCATTTTGAAGAAAGGAAAACAAAAAAAATAGAAAAAAAGTAAAGAAGAAAAAAAAACAAAAAAAAAACAAAAAAGGAAAGAATGAAAAACTTAAAAGAAATAGATTAGACGCTTCTAGGCAGAGGAACGGACGGGGAGACCAAACTATCTGTTGCAATATAGCCGACAAATTGTATAATATATGCTCAGAGTAAAAGAGCAGGCTAACACCTCCATCGATCAGAGTTGACAATGCGAATGTTGTCTTTGTACCAGTTGACAGACAACGGCGACCACTCGGGCGACGTGGCACACAGTAGAGACAGTTCTACGCCATCAGGCCAGTAGTCGATGTAGGTGGTTGCTGACGAGGGATAAACAATTGACAGAGGCTGCGACTGCTGTTGTCGTAGTACTCGTGCTAATGCTGTGCAATAAAACATATTTTTAAGACAAATTAAAAACCTAAAGCATCCACTGCCGATAATAAATATTACTTTGATTAAAGTGTTCTACAGTCAGGCGTAGTTTTGCGACATATACAATCTGTATGAACTTCTACTTGGCAAAGCTACGGTGTAATCGTAATTGACGATATGTTGCGTAAGGCGGTGTTTCTGAAAAGTTTTTTTGCGTCGTCATTCTTTGTCATGGATCAAATTGATTTAATTTCTAGTAAAGAAAAGCCTGACTGTGGTCATAAGATTCGTCGTTTAGAAATTCTAAAAGTCTGTTCGTTTATGACACTGGCTACTTTTTTTATTAAAACACTCGATACTGTGTTTCTATTTAAAAGTAATTGTAGAGGCAAGCATATAAGATCTATCGAACACTCACGTTCGCAGACGCTGCCGTTGCCATAGTAACCGGCAGGACATCGGCCGCAGTGTGACGTAGACCCGGAGACCACACACGGTACGTCGCCATGGCAACCAATGGACGCCGGCGCTGATTGGCCGGTGGGACAGGGGCCGCTAAGAGTCGTTAGGGCAGTCAGGCAGACAGCGGCTGTTGATAGCAAGTCTTGTCCGCCGCTACATCGCACCCCAGTGACGTCATCACGCAATGGTTGTCATGGTAACCGTCGTCATGGCGACATCGCTACATCGTACCCCGGCTTTGACCTGGATGCAGACAGAGCACCGGCCAGTGGCCTAGTTGCAAGAAGGAGGCAATGTAAATGAAAGAGGACACAATTGTCATCTAAATTCTGGCCTATATAAAACATTTTTCTTGTCGTAAAATTTTCTTCCAAAAATGATGACTGAAAATCCCTCTTTTGAGGAATTTAGGGGCAAAAGTAAACTTCTGAGCACCCATAGTCTCCTTTGTTGAAAATTTGCAGTGTCTGTCGGAAAAATGCAACTTCCTGGCCCGTCTACTTTTTACGCGCGAAGGTAGCTACTGCTGTAGCGAGTCTTAGCCATCGCAATTTTGTCCGTCCGTCTGTCTGTTTGTCACAAGGGTGGATTAGTCAAAAACGGTACAAGCTAGAATCACCAAATCTTCGCCGTTCGCTGGAAGACTCTAGTTTCAGGAACCGTAAAGCTTTCCCATAAATTCGAAACGGGTCACCCCCAGCGAGAGCGCTAAATGAAAGAGGGTGGGAAAATTTGCGATTTTCAGGCAATACTGAAATTCATGCACTGGATATGGCGTTAGGCGTCATCTGCCGTCGAGTCTAAATGAAACATCGTTGTGAGCTTAGATTTCGTTCGCACTGGGCCTTCACACCATGCATCGCTGTCGCGCGTTTCCTTTTGCGTTAGCTGGGCTTTTCTTGTTGAACTTTTGACACCGCAAATATCAGCGGCAAGTATAATCTAATACTCTGAGTTAAAGGTAATTAAAGGTAATGTTCCGGAAGCGGAACTTCTATTATGTCTACATGAGTCAGACGCGTGACCAAAAGCGCTTTACAATTTCGGGAGTGGCAGATGATTGGCATGATTAATGATACCGCAGCGCACTATGCGGCCATCCACTGCCCGCGTCAGCATACAATTGGACCCGCGGTTTGCAGCTAGCAGGCATGTCACCGCTGCAATCAGATACACTAGACCTTCCCCCTGTAGCCCGTAACTTCAAGTAAGATACTATTTATTTCCTATCCCGCTGAGGGTAAAAGGCTGAGTTGACCTGAGAACATAGTTAACAGTTTGCGATTTGTTCGAGGTTGATATCAAATGACCCGCACTGTAAATCAATGGACGAACGCACATAAATAAATAAAAAAGTTAGATGAATTCTCACGAGACAGGAACTGGCTACGGCGAGTCGCTGACAGTGTGACAAAGATGATTCTGAGCCGTGACAGCTGTACGTGACGATCTCCGTGACGTCATTGCCACCAAATGCCGTCCACCCGACATCCGTGACTGCCTGTCAACATAATATACGATCATTCAGTCAATCATTCAAATATGAATCAACAAAATTTTATCAACGAGCCGTTCACAATTTTTGAATGATGAAGCTAGCAAACCAACAAATCCAAATGCATAGCTTGTACTTCTTCGCTTCACAGTTCGTCATTAAGCAGACGAATACGCAATGCGTGAAAATTACCTCATCCGCGGGCGAAGCCGCCAGTGGAGTCGTGGATCGAAAGTGGGAGGCGACAATTGCCCCGTCCCTGTCGAGAAAAAAAATTTTCGGTAGACCTAGTTTGGTTCGAAACGTTTTTTTAAATCACATAAAGTACAACTGTAAATTTTCAATTGTGCGAGAATTCAGAAGGAAAACTGAAAACTTGAGCACTTGTGTGGGACAATGGCAATTTCCTGCTTTTTCAATTTTTAACCGACGAGTCACGACGCCTGCAGCTGCCAGATGCGAAAACAAAAATAGCTTTTTTGTGGAAATTAAGATATTATACGAGATCGAACCAACGCAACCTGAAGAGCTTGTCCGAGTTTGAGTTGGCGACATACAACTTGTGCTTCAGCTAGAGTCCAACTCTGCCCGCACAGCTGCCTCCAAACGCCTGAAATCACAATAAATAGTTGTTAATTAATTTTAAAATTTATCAGTTATTTCACAATTTGCCGCAGTGACGTTGAACATAGTCACGTCACATAGTCACATAATCACGTGACATAATTTTATTTCATTGACTGTTAATGTCTGTTACATTTCTGGAAAATTATTGCTCGAATTGCAACGTCACTTAATAACCAGTCGGCAATAAACTATATGTTGATTGATGTGCATTAAAAATTACCACTGTTTTTCAAAGCGAGTAAGAATGCAAAAGTAAAGCACAAATATAGCTTACTACAGGGTGGGCCAAAAAACCGGACCTGTTTGAGCGTTAATAACTCAGCGAAGGTTACTCGTAAAAGGCGAGTGAATATGTCAAAAGTTTTAGAATGTTGTAGACAAAAAGGACCGAACTCTCATAGCAAATCATTTAAATATTCTTTGCCTAATTTGCCTAAATCCTCATTACCCCTGCTTCACTATGCAAATTTGTCACTTATTCCTTACAGCATTCTAAAACTTTTGGCGTATCACATGTCTTTTTAACGCTAACCATCGCTGAGTTATCAAAGCTCAAACAGGTCCGGATTTTTGGCCCACACTGTAAAAAAAACGACAGCACATATAGACACGACATCAAGCAATGTCACTGCATAAATAACTTTGACTGACGGCACCTAGATACGTCTGTGAACCTCTGCTACAACGTTAAAAATTTTTAACAATAAAATTTAGAAATTTATTAAATGTATTATTACCCCTTTAAAAACATTTTAAAAATTCAGTCGAGCAACATTACCCCCTGCGAAGACTTCAACGGCGCCATCTACCGACAGCAGACCACCAACGACACGAATGGTGACGTCATCATTAGCTGTGCTCGTATACGCCACTAGGCCACTCCCGCACTGAGACACGCACGTGCGCTGATTGGTCAGCAGATAGTAGCCGGGTTGACAGGTGACACAGATCGACGAGGACAGACAATCTAAACACCGGGCCGGACACGCCTGGCACTGACCATTTCGGTTCCTGTACCGACCCCGCGGACAGACAGGCAGGCAAACTCGACCCGGATAATTCGGATAGAGTCCGAGCGAACAGGAATTTTGACAACGACCCATCTCTAACAGGTGCGACTGCCCAATACACGTCCGGCAGTACTGGCCGCCCACGTAGCAGCTGGCGCACAGCGAATCATCGCATTGAACGCAGCGATTATCCGGTCCCTGAAACTGGCCAATCGGACACCCGGACTGGCATGACGTCATGCCGTTGCCCCTGGTAAGTCGCACGTGATTGGCTGCGAGGCAGGTCGTGCAGTTGTCGGCCGCGCCGTAGCACCGTAAACACGGGGCGAAACATGGTAGGCAGAGTCGATGGGTCGATGACGTCATTGGCTGGTACGATCCATCAGGGCATTGCTTCACACACACTGCTGACGTCATGTTCCACAGTAGCCGGTCCTGTGGACACTCCTCCACGCATGCGCCGTCGTACAGAGCCAGCGTCACGTGACAGGAAGTACATTTGGTGCCAAAAACGCCGTCCGCGCATGTCAGACAAACCGAGTCGCACCTATGACAGCTTCCGGTCCCCGTGTTGCCATAATAACCAGACGGGCAGGACTGGAGACACCGCGTCTGATTCAACAGCCACAGCAACTGTTCGCAGCGCGTGCACACTCCCTCAGACGGGCAGACGAGGCAGCCAGTCACGTCGCAGGACTGACAGCGGGCGTTGCTTGCGTCCGGAAACTGGCCAATAGGACAGGACGCCGTGCAGAAATCGTCATTACCACGTGATCCGGCGCAATGAACGCCAATCGTCTGCTGCTCGATGCAATCTGGCGGGAAACCGAACGGCGCTTGACGACATTCGAACAATGACGTGTCGGTGACGTCACAAACTACGTCATCGAAGCCGATCTTTACCGTGGACAAGGCGGTCCAGAGGTTGGCGGCGTTGTAAGCGCGCGTGAACGATACTGCGCGCCCAAGCCCCATCTCCTGACAGACGACGTCGGTGTTGATCATTGTCCAGCGATCATCACACACTGACCACCACTTGCCGGAGTACCAGACTTCCAGACGACCTTCCCCCGACAGCACCGTGCCCACTGGACTACTGTCACTTACTGTCAGTCGAATTCGGCTGGAATCGCGTGACGTCGCCAGCAAACCCAAGTCGTCACAGCCGGCGACACAGCGTCCCCCTGCCGTCAGAGCAGAGCGAGGGTTGGTAACGTAGAGGAAGCCTTCAGCACACACGGCACACGGATAGCGCACATCGTCGGCTGTAGACAGGCATGAACTGCATCGTGAGGGACATGGCAGACAACTGCCGTTGGCCAGGTACTGGAACTGATGTGCATCACTGCATTGACCGTCGACAACTGACCATTCTACACACAGACAGTAAATAAATATGGAGTGAAGCTGATTTAACGCATAGCTAATCGGTTGCCGGTATCTGGAAAAATAGAAGAAAGTTTGTAGAGAAATTAACTCGCTTTTAACCAGATATGTGCATGAGACCTTCTGAGCCAAGACCGAGACGAGATGTTGCAGTTTCCGAGACGCTCGCCGAGACCTTGAATCTCCCGAGACTTTCGAGAGTCTCGGGAGCTTCAACGTCTCGCCGAGACGTTTTCCGTGACGTATGGTGAAACACACTGACAATAAAAAAAATTATAAGAATTAATTAACTCGCACCATGGTAAGCGCTTTCTATTTGTGATATTGTGAGGTTTTTGCATTTTATTTTGACATCACTGAATATTTAATGGCTTTCACCATAAAGAATTGCAACTGCAGTGCTGTAGACATGAGCCATTATTTTATCGCAATTTGCA
>Ga0056128_1004331_pt1 | contig 17726 bp, 5 predicted proteins | sample WorMetLIZISLAND2_FD_71113 | JGI IMG/M metagenome (GOLD analysis project Ga0056128, IMG submission 71113) | Marine gutless worms symbiont microbial communities from Max Planck institute for Marine Microbiology, Germany - Olavius geniculatus... ... | reverse complement strand
TATTCTTTGTTATTGCCGCTGGAAATTGAACTGTGCAAAAAAGTATTACCCTCGACACTGCAGTCCATAAAAAACATGCCAGTTTTATTTTTTGAATAGCTCCGTGAAACATTGGCCGATATTTATAAATTTTGGCAGGCAATATTAGAAAGTAACTTGACGCATGTGTCTTTAGTTTTGGCCACCTCGCTCTAAGGTTGTCGCTACACTACCTTGTTAAATGCAATGGTCACAGTTTGGCCTTAACAGTACACGGTGTTTCGTAAAAAAGGACCCCTGTTTATTTCATAATGCACTCAATTGATAATCAATCAACACAAAATTTGTACCAGTTGTAGCTGAAGAAATACTAATTCAAAATGTTGCAACAAAATGTGGCAGTTAATTAAATATTCTTTGCTCGACCTGACGTAATGCTGACGTCACAATGTGTCACGGGTACAAACTGGATAGACTCAACTGCTGCTGTCAGTTGCTACCCTGCTTTGATGGTGAGCTTAATCTGGTTCGCTAATGAAAAATGTTTATCGTGTCAGCACTAAGCCACATGGGGACATGAAATCAAGCATCTTGCGATCCAAAAACGCAACCATTTTGCAAGCTCGGTGTGCTAGTGCACTGTCTTGCTCAAATGCGTAAAAGTCCAAGTATCCCCACAAACACGTAAATGCCATCGCTGTGCATGTTTTTGTAACCGTAACTGTAAAACTTCAACAATTTGTCATGAATGAACCATATTTTTCACCATTGGAGCAGGGTAGCAACTGACAGCACCAGTTGAGACTATCCAGTTTGCACCCGTGACACATTATGTCGTCAGCATTACGTCAGGACTAACAAAAAATATTTAATTAACTGCCATATTTCGTTGCAATATTTTGAATTAGTATTTCTTTAGCTACAACTGTTACAAATTTTGTATTAATTAATCATCATTTGAGTGAATTATGAAAAAAAACAAAAGGGGGTCCTTTTTATGAAACACCGTGTAAATTGCATCGAAATTACTAGAGATAAACACGAACAATTTTCGTCAGAAATTTTTAGCATAGAACGTAGATTTTAACTGTCTGAGTTTTGACTTTATATGTTCAAAAAGTGTTATGTATTAAAGCGTCAAATTTGATACTTTCTTTAAAAACACAATATTATTATATTGCACGTTGCACACCAATTTCCCAACTGGTAGCAACGATCCGTCGCGCGTCACGTGAGCTTTGCTCACATTACTTGTAAGCCACTTTCTATTAATTAGGCTTACATTGACAGTCTTCGATATGTTTTCATGTCGTTCTCGATGTGTCAGTGTCTTAACTTTTACGATACTTAATGTATCAGTTGATGAAGTTCTGAACACAACCGAAAAATTTTGCTGTGATGTCGATAGTAAACAACAACCCGTTAAACTTGAAGTAGTAACGTTATAAGTAACTGTGCCTTTATAGTGTCATGATAGGATGCTGCAAGAATTAAACCACTCAATTGTTTGCTTATACTTTTTGATATTCGCGTTTGCAAGTAGAATTAAGTTTTTCCCTTTTTCATCTGCTGAATTGCAACTGTAGATGTAGTCTCCAGATGGTAGCCTATACTGGGAAAAGGCGGATTGAATACAGACGCTCGACTGTTCCCACTCAAAGCATAATACAGCAGGGTGGTCGTGGACTTTTTACAACACGACGTCGTTAGCAGCAAGGTGAGTGTGAGTGAACGAATGAATGTGTGAGTGAATGGAAAGATGAATGAATGGGACCGTTGCATGGAGCGCCCGCCGACAGAGAGTCGCTATTCTGCTGGCGGAACAACGGACAAGCACTTGCTCTGAGCGCTGATACTCCCACCGTGAGTTTTCGTGCACTGCGTGCGGCGCCTCTAAACGAGGTGCGAATCGTAAACCGTTAGACTCGCCGTAAAACTTTTCTTTCGGTCCGACTGAAAGGAAATCGAACTTCGCCCCAGAGCATATAACACCGAAATACAAAAGCACGGTGATTTCACTACCGCTGGCCTACCCGGCGTTTACAAACTTATCAACTATACGCCTAGTTCGAAACTATCGCACTCACTCAGTTACATGAAAACAGTGTTTGAATTGCCGGGGGAGGTTGGGGGGTTGAATCCCCCAACTGTTTTCTCACCCCCCTAACATTCTGTCAAATTATGTGCAGGGGGGTCAGCTACGTACTGTATACATACCATTTACATCACAATTTTGTTCGGTCTCCGACCGTCGAAAAGTTCAACCCCCCAGCTGATTTTTCACAATTCAAACACTGCATGAAAACTAACTCTACAGGTTTACAGTGACCATTATATCAGTGTTTTTGACTAACGCATATCAATAGGAAGAGTTGTTAACAGTATTATAGATAATTGCTGTAGGTTTTCACCCTCGTCATGCTGTTGCATGAGCGGGTAATGCCATCGTATGTTGTCTGTCCGACCGGCCGTCTGTCCGTCTGATTTTGATGTAAACTACGCTAATCATTTAAATTAAGCTACCTCCGATTTTATTACACGATTAATTAGCGCAGTGTTTCGGCTTTTAGCGTGTAAAACATCCTTAAATTTGAGATATAGGGCATAACAGAAGTAGAATAGAAAAATGCGTTTTTTCAACCGTCGTTTTATCTTAATTCTGAGAAACGTTAAGAGACAGGGACACTGATAAAAAGTCGGATAAGTCCAATTTTAATTGATATAAAAGTCATCGACTTTCAATGACCTCCTTGAAGGGTCAATAAAAAACCTTGATGTGCCAATGCGTTTTTCGGAGCTCACCACGGAAATTTGAAAAAAAACTCGTACTATCAGCGGCAAAAATTTAAACTTAAAATGCATTTTTTTCAAAGTGCATAAGCGGGTAATTAAACTGCAATTTTCATCTAAAATATCCGCTCTGGTATTAATGTCGTACAGACATATTTTGTTACTATTCACATGTTTGATATTTTAGAAAATATGACGATATTTTCGATGCTATTTCTAGTTGTTTTCAGCCATTTTGGCACATCTTGAAATGTAGCCTACGCCGAGACCGAAAATCGCCAAAAATCACTAATAGGTTAAGCGTACTCTATTTTAGCGTTAAGGTCGTTCGAGATCATTGATATTAGTACCACTGTATAGCTTGTCAGCAGTGCTTGTTCCGTTAAGCAGCAAGTCTGTAGGCCTACCTATTCGCAGCCGTTTTTACGCTAGACGAGTCAATAGCGGTAGACTAAAATAACGACTTTTTTGAGGGGATAGGCCTATCGCTTTTTAACGCCTTTGTTCGAGGGACAGCGGCACGAAATTTCGTCACCAAAAACTGAATTTTTGTGGCAGTCAAAGGTGAAGATTTCGTTATCCTAGCTTGCACCGTTTTGATAGAGCGTCAGGGTTTGACAGGCAGACGGACGGACCGACGGACAGACAGCTACGTACGATAGTTAACTTAAGACGCGCTATAAGCACAACGCGCTGTCGCGCGTAAAAACGTATAAGATTGTTGCGGCAAAACACAGCACGTATATAGTCATCTGTTTCAGATTCTTTGACCATTGTGCAGAGACCGCGGAAGGTATTTTAAAGTGGAGGGAAACAAATCATGGCGAGCTCGGAGCGCGAGCCTAGTTAACGGGGGTCTGGGGACGGAGCCCCTATGTGGGGTCCAGGGGCAGAGCCCTTGGTCAGCGGGTCATGGGGCGAAGCCCACCTGAAGCTGAAACACTTTTAGCTTTTGGACGTTCAATGGAAGCGGCAAATTTGCTTACTTTTCTAAAATCTAGAAACACATAAAACCAGACATTTGTGTTGTCTCGCCAGTGTGGCAATCTTACAATCCTCTCCTACTTTTGTACACCATCTAGCCATATACGTTCTGTGGAATGGAACTTTGTCCCCCAGAAGCAAACTTCTTCTTTTTGACGCGCTACAGCTATACTGTAGTCTCTGGCATGCACGATGAGTCTGTTGTCCGTCCGTTCGTCTGTGGGTCACGGTTGTATTGTGGCTAAACAATGCGAAATAGGGCCAAGGTTGATATTGATCAGTAATAGGAAATCGCATAGGCCGAAAGCGCCAAGGGGGTGAGGTGTGGGGAGGGGGACACCCCCTCCCCACAGGGAGAGGGTCTGGGGAGGGGGCAGTGCCCACTGCCCCCTCCGCAAAATTTTTTCTCACATCCTAAGGTCAAAATGGCATATTTTCGTAGACTTTGTGCTAAATTTCGTTTTCGATTTTTTCTATAACCATAACAGTATAGAAATACAGCAGTAATACAAAGACTGCCATGGAGATTGACTTGCATGCGATAAAAAGCGTTATTCGACCTTGGGCGTCTATTCTCCTAAGTACTTGGAGCAATCCCCCAAACTCAAGATGAGGCGCCGCAGGCATCGACGGGGAGGGAAATGGGGAGAAAGTAGGCCCTATCCCTCTCCCCAGCCAACTAAGGACTCTGGGGGAGCGTCATGAGTTCCCCCAGCGGGTTCCGGGGCGGAGCCCCGGCAAAAAACGAATTTGGTGCATTCTAAGCGTCACAGAACCATTCTGGTTGCAAGATATAGTAAATATTTTGAAAAATGCAAAATAATAATAATATTCAACTTCCCACTAATTTTCCAAAAAAACTTTTCCTGGTTTTTCTTGTAGCGTTTGCTTTAATTAGGTTTATATGGTTTTAACTTCCATGGCGTTATTTATTGTTTATTGTTACTTAGGCCTACTCTTACGTAGGCATAGCCAGAAATTGAAGTCACAAAAGGCGAACTAGCCCCCAAGGGCCAAAAATTGAGGCCGAAGGCCGAAAACAAAGGTGGACTTCTTGGGAGAAGCCTGTTGCCGAGGCGCAGCTCCGGAAGCAAACGGTTTTTTGGGCATGAGAACCTTCTAAAATGCATACATTGAGTATAAATTTTATTATTTTTACTGCAGAAATGCACTGCATATGCTAGGCAAAAAGGCACTTTGGCATCTTGGAGGGCATGGCTCCTTTGCCCCCCCTAAATCCGCCTATGCTTAAGTTTCTAAACCTCCTCTGTTTTCCGTGTTTTCCATAGCTGACTGTAAAGTGACTAAAATGTTAGGCATTTTTACTTTAATACTTTAATAGACCTATAATGTAATGCAAAGCATCAGCACTAACAGTTTTTATGCAAATGCATAAAAAGTGGGGACAAGCAACATTGCTAACTGAGGAGGCAATTGTCCCCCTTGCCCCCGCGGTTCCGCGGTCTATGCCATCGTTCATGCGGACAGTGCTTCGATCGTGTGCATGTGGAAGATGCCTTGGCTATGAAGAAAATTTGTATTTACATTCACTAAGTGGCAGCACGTGATTTGACTCATGACCGTTCACAGTTCGCGGTTTTTGATGCACTCGTTTTTAGCCGACAGTACTTAAGCAGCGGTCATTAGCTGTTGTCATGGTCGTCTTCCGTCCGTCTGTCCGTCTGTCACGGATGCATTGTGGCTAAATGGTGCAAGATAAAGCCTAGGTTGCTATTGATCATTAATAGGAAGTCGCATATTGGCTTTCAAATGACATATAGGCCTAGCCTAAATCATTGACTTTAAATGACCCTAATAGTCGTAACACACTATGGAATGGAATGTTTCAAGCTATAAGTGGTCATATCTCGAAAACGATGAGAGATAGGCCTACGGTCTAGGTTACTATTAATCACTAATAGAAAGTGGCATAGGCCTATATCCTGTCAGATTAGATAAAATCATGTACCTTGGATAACCCTGAAGGCTGTTGCGCGCTATTGCGGCTAAACGATGCGACATAGGGCCTAGGTGCTAATTGATCATTGATAGAAATTTGTATATTGGCTTTAAAACGAAATGAAAATCATCGAACTTGGATGACCTTGAAGGTCAGTACTGCAACAGGAACTGCAGAGGATATAGGCCTAGCGTGTCTTCCTGAGCAAGGCGTTTTTAATGTACAAAATATTTGCAAAACCCGCGTCCTTGTTCGTTTACTGTGTAGTTATTTATATCTCCATTCATATGGTCTGGCGAAATGACCACGTGCGATGTCTTACGTTATACTAGCGTTCATTGTAGTTTTCGAGACAGCGTTCCGTTAACATAACGTGCATATATGGAACTGTGTCACCTGCGACAAATCGCTTTCTCTCCGTGACTGGAAGTCGGACGTTGGGCTTCGTACGTAGACGGTACGGTCGGCTTTTCCTAGCGATAGCTTGTTTATCAAATGTGGTAGGCTGAAATATTAATGATGAATTTAGCTTACGATTAGAATTAAACTTGCGAAACTTCCAACTGAATTATACCTCACGCAACTAAAAACAGAAAATTGGCAAAAGAAAAATTAAATGAATAAATAAATGTGACATTTTTGGTTCTCTATTTTTTGGTTAGTTTTAGTAGCCTACTTTGTAAATTAATTTCTGCACTGCTTGCTCTTATGGCCTACATCAGAAATACAGCTCAACATCCAGCATGACATTGTGGACAGGATCCGAAGCCGCCGTCTTAGATACTTTGGCCATATAGTTAGAATGCAACCTTCCCGATGGCCACACCGAGCTCAGTATGGTCGTGTTCACGGAAACCGACACAGAGGACGACCGAGGAAGCGCTGGACTGTAACATTTCGGACGATTGCATCTGCATTGGCCATGCTTTGGAAGTTCGGTGAATGCACGTGCATGATGCATATTGTCATTTGCATTCGTCAGCTGGCAGCACTAGTATCGGCGGTGCCGTACGTGAGATCTGATCGATTCGAGTTGGGCTAAATCGCTCTTACACAAGCGATTTCGCCTGTTCTCCGTACAGTCCGCAGCGTGGTCTGTGGTCTCTCACACTTGTCACCCTGCTTAAACCGTTAGACGGATTTACATGCCATTAGACAAGTAGGCCTACACGACAGATTTAGATCTACCAAGGTTCAAGGGCATAAGATTTCGTCTCTTACAAAATTAGTTTCGACTTCTTTAGTTAATAAATTAAATAATAATAATAATGTCAATAATTAAATAATCCGTTCGTTAACTTTCAAGCTACTATAGCCTATCGAATGAGTTGTCGACTAGAGGTGGTGCTGTGTGAAAAATATTTTTAACAGACCGACGAAACAACAACATTGTCTCAGGAAACGCCGAAACGGTCTATACCACCAGACACTAAGTGCGTGTAAAAAGCGCTGAACGTCGATGAAGCAAACTGATATCATATTAGTGCGCTAACAAAATTACCGATGCAAGTAGGCTAACTTTTCTTCGGACTGACGCAAAATTCATGTTTAAGTTAAGTAAATGACAGACCAAATTACGTTATCTAACTATCTTGTTGTAGTTAATTTATCACTAGCACGTTACAACTCGAGCAATAAATTTGGATAATATAGACTACAATAATGACTAGCTAACAGGATGTTGTAACAACTCGCAACTTGAAAGTCGGGTTAAGTTTCGTACAGATTCTTCGTCTTACAGCAGTCTTCTTCAGTCATTTAGGCTCTTCAACGTTACACTACAAGTAATTTGAGCAAAGCTTAAGTAACGCGCGACAGCAACGGTCCTACCACTTGGGCAGTCACTGAACAGCGTGCAATAAAATAGCAATGTGTCTTGAAGAAGTAACTAAATCTAAAGCTTTCGTGCGGAAGACTCCTTGAATTTAGGTCAAAACTTAGATTGTTAAAAAATGTACGTTCTATGCTAAAAATTTCATACGCAACTTGTCCATGTCTATCTATCTCCAGCCATTTCGGCAAAATCCACTCTTAAAATGTGCGCCGCAGCTGAAAATTTAAAAAAAAACCACACACTAAAATCCCCTTTTGGGGGTTCAAGGTCATTCAAAGTCATTCAAGGTCATCGATGTTGACACCATTCAAAAGCTCCTCACTAGTGCTTGTTACGATAAGCAGCAGGTCTGTGCCTATCTGCAACTGTTTACATGCTAGACGAGCCAACAGTGGAAAAATAGCCACTTTTTAAAAGGGTACCCCTCTTTGACGCCCGCCTGCGCAGGCCTCTTTGAACCTAGGGGGTCGGGACTTGGACTGCTAAAATTTGCATTTAATGCTGCAAATTTTATACGCAGGTTGTCTTTATCTCTAGCCATTTTGTCGCAATTCACTCTTGAAATGTGTGCTGCAGCCAAAAATTGCTAAAAATTCACTAAAACCCGTACTTTGGGGGTTCAAGGTTGTTCAAGGTCATCGATGTTGATAAATCTGAAAAGACCGTCACCAGTACTTGTTATGATGAGCAGCGTGTTTTAGATGTCTGGACCTATCTCATTACTGCAACATCTTTCACACTAAACTAGCAAGTAACGACAAAATAACGTCTTTTTGTTCAAACGCATAGCCTAAAACGTTAATTTCAATTTGTTTTCAGTGATTTTTCGACTAAACTGATATTAATAACAGTAACAATTCTACAAAACAACAATTATTTTTACGCATTTTACAGACAACTGCGCCCTGATTCTTTCTGAGACTTCGGCGCTTTATAAATCATTTACTTACTTACTTACTTACTTAAGAGTTGTAACATGTTAGACTTTCGATTGAATCGATCCGAGCATTTCACACACAACTTTATAGTAAATTCTATAAGTATACGTGCTTCTACTACCTGTATACTAGATAAGGCATTATGCTGAAAAGTCCAAATGCACGATTAAAACTACTATTTAACGTGGTAGTATGATAGCATCACGTATGAAAACTATTTAGCATGTTCCTCTCTCGGTCAATAAAGTAGAATTTTGTACGTGTCTTAAAGTGTTTTAAAAACATGTACCTGTTATACGAAGAGTGGGCAAATAAAGACCTGTTCTCAAGGGGTACTATTATGACGACGAACATAATAACGGTAGAAAAAGAACGTATACTTGTTCAAATTTCTTCCAGTAAGTTGAAGATATGACAAAACGCCGCCGAGAAAAATATGCGCACATGCCAGTAAACACAAAAATACCCCGATCGTCGAATACTCAAAAAACGTTCCGTGGCTGATATTCTAAACTCCAATAAATAAACAATAGATCTATCACTCATGAGGTCCCGGGAGCATTGTCGTGGTCTAGGGATATAGGACACACTTTGATCTTGACATTTACGTGTAGGTATTGTGCCATGGATTGATCTTTTATATTTACATGTATGCATTTCTATAAATAAACGCAGTGAAAAATTTGGGACAGACTTTTGACCATAGTCCGTTTATCAGTCACTAAGTGGTGTCATCTATATTTTATGGCGTTAAGTTCAATGCTCAAATCTAAAGGCAGTCGGCGGATTCGTGGCGATTTTTAGACACCAAAAATCAAAGACAAATAACTTCAGTCACTTCGAATAATGTGAACAAATTTTGAACAATATTACACGCCCATTTTGCTCTTGTGTGATTTTGCTTGACTCAGCAGAGATTAGCCATTCCTCAGTAACGCGTTCACGCAGGCCAGTCTTTTTGTTCAATATCGATCATCATGTTCTTGGTGGATTCGTTTTTAGCCGACCGTACTTAAGTAAGTAACGGTCAAGCTAACGGCATGGTTATCGTCTGTCTGTCTGTCCGTCTGTCCGTCGTCTGTAACGGATGTACCCTGGCTAACGGGTAGGTCGTAGGGGAAAACTTTTTGCACGAATAATGAGCTTGCATGCAAGATTTCAGCGATCTGCTGCACGTGAAACATTTTCAAATTGGGGGTTGAATAAAGGAATGTAAAAAATGTGCGTTTTTCAACAGAAAACGAGCCATATCTCGGAAATGGTAAAAGATAGGGCCCGCCAAGGTTACTATTAATCACTAACAGGAAGTGGCATACGACCTTTCAAACGAAATAAAAATCATCGACCTTAAATGACCTTGAAGGTCACTGACCACCAGTACGGTCGGCTATCCTAGCAACAGCTGGGCTTCTTGTAAAGATAATAGCCTGCACGATCCAGAACAGGACGGACAGAGAGAGACCACATCGCTGCAATTACAGCTGCAACCTCTTCGATGCAGGTATACGCGGAACGCCTAAAAAGCAATGTACAAAGTAAATACAACTATTACACTGTGGATAATTGTCAATACAGAACGCCGCACTAAACACTAATAAGGACGTGGTCCACAACAGACTGGCATGCAAGTAGGATACATACACGTACAGTTATCACAACGGCTACACAACCTGTAATACATAAAATTATACAGTCTAGTACGAGGTAGGTTCATGAACTTGGTCCATAACTCGATGCTCCGGTATGTAGAATCTCAGGTCAGTCAAATGGTTGGCATTATTATGCGGCCATCCTAATAAGTCGCATTACGGATTTTGTCCGTCCGTACGTCCGTCCGGCAGCGTCTATCTTGTGCGGGTTCCTAATTGGAAGATGAAAAGTAAAAAACAAATAAATAAATGGCGTGAACATTCCCCAGGGGAAGAGCAGCTGTTGTGCCAATAATTTTCAGAGCAATAATTGGCGTGCGTCTCATGAGCAGTCGCTCAGATTTTTTTGGTTCACATTTAAGTACGCATAAATGCCATGAATTAAGACACGAAACTAGAAAACTATATGTGAAAGGTCAAAGGGCCGGCGGACAGCCTCATAATATGTCGGCACGGTACCAAGTATGTAATACTTCTAGTCATAATTATTCGCAGTATACAAAAATAAACGAATAGAGATTCGTGAACAAATCGCTCAATCATCATCATCATAGTCATCATGACGTCATCGTGACGTAAGGTCAGTATAAAGTCATTCAGACGTCAGCAACACGTTGCTGGTGGCTGTGTACGGCTACCGGCGGCTGGCTGCTGCAGCAGTGGCAGTAGCGTGTCGCGGTGCATGTCGGACAGGCCCCGGTGACGTCATGACATCGAGTGACGTCATCGTTTAGCTGAGAGGTGGTTCCCGGATGTCGTCTGAACGTGGTCATCGCTAGCCGAGGCGCCGGTGATGAGTTGTACTGATAGTGGGGGCCTGACCGGTGACTAGTCGGGGTTGATGTAGCAGGACTGCTGTGATGCAGAGGTGGAGACAACGCCAGCGTGACGTCACCGGGAGCACATGACGTCATACAACCGCCCGCATCAACGAAGCTCGTCTCTGCAACAGACAGTTCACCAACGTGACTTTAAAGCGACGTACAAAGGGACAGATCTGAACTTAAATGAAACGAAACGAAATGGAAAAAGTGAAATATCCATTTCTAATTGTTGTATCCTTTTCCCATCCTGAGTCGCATGCACACAAGTGGGAACATATATTATGTAATTATCTATGTTAAGCAAAACTCCTTCGACTTGTTCAGTGCAGTTCGGGTTTGCAGACTAGCACTTTTCATATTCAACTGCACATAATGACACGATGGCCACTTATTTTTACAATAAGTTTCAAATTCGTCATTAATCATATATAGTTTACATTCGCTGTTCGTTTATCGATAGCAGATGCGTATGTAACAAGTGTAATTCATCGCCAAGTCTATTAATGAAACTAAATGGTGTTTTCAGCTATAAATGTAGATCACGGCGCATACAACACAACTAACGTGGTTAGCGGGTATTAAAAGTTAAAGCAGTAAGTTATGATTAGCAAGAAAAAATATTTAAGCGAACAGTCGTTGTCAGTCGATTGAAGGCTGAGCGTTCCGTCAAGAAACGCGCGCTACGTCGTATATATTTGAGTCCGAAGCGCATTGGCGTCGCGAATATCTGCGCCGGGCGTCGGGCAATGTTAACCGATAGGCGACGATCGGTCGCCATGGCTACGGGATGCTGCAGCTCAAGTGCGATAAAGCGCGTACGTCGGCGACAATTATTCCGCGCACGTTTTGTCGTGCGGCGCAAATTGACGGTGTGCAGTGGTACGGACTATACGAACGTGGTTTGGCATCAAACGCCGCAGTTACTGCCACAAGGCGCTACGAGCAACCTTTGACTGGCTTCTATTTACCACTGCTGATACGCGCCCGCGACCCGACGACGAAAAACTGTTCTAGGATGCGCGGCAACGACAGGTTACTCCATAGCTGTCGGCAGCATTACACATTCATACGACGTCATGCCACATCACGCTTGTATGCAGTGAGATCAGATCATGCAGTCCAGTCGGTCTACCGTCCGCACAACCACCGGATTAACGTATAAATATAAATGTGGGGCCCTTCCAACCATCTTATTTGTTCGGCGAGAAAGAAATAGCACAATACGTGGCAAAACAGTGGCAAATAAGGTATTCGTTCAGTTCCACTTACAAAGAAGTTGCAGCCAAAATGTACTAATAAACGCATGAAGAAATATATAGCTTCTTGAGATAATAACGATTATCTTCAGTAAGGAAACTCCCAAAACATTTTATATAAAGTAACACTATAGTTCAAACTGTAGTTGAAATTAACTGATTAAAAAATCCCGCCAGTCAACTTGCATTGTTCATTCCACTAAAGCCTGCAATTTCTACCATAATGCGGCAATTCAGTCCTGTCGATAGCGAAGAAGCTACAGAACTAAACAAGAACGTCGTTGCTCATTTATGTCAGAACCTCCCGCATATGACTCATCTTAACTGTCCCAATCAGTCGGATAAACACCTGAGACACGTCACTGCATTAGATGCTAGTCGGTACAGCAGTCGTCCAGCACACACTCCCAGGTTCCTGATGTGATATCATAGCCACGATGAACGAACTGTCGTCGAGTTATGTTACTATGACTGCAGGCATTGGCATACTGATCTAATCAGACGCTGGCTGTTAATGGACCCTAGCTATAGCTAGGCATCATCCGGCTGACGCACTCATATGATACTAACTTTGAATTCTATCCTTGCTGCCTTTAAAAAGTGCCGCAGCAAATGAAATCTTAACGCAGTGGAATATCGTTTTATGTAGAATCTTCTTGTCCTAAATGAGTGCCACATCGATTCCATTTTGAAGAAAAGCGACGAGCATCAGTGAACTATATATTAAACCGATGTGCTAGAAACTGCGGAACACGAAGTCTGGAAGACACAGGCGCGATGAAGTCGGTCAACTGATTCAAAAAGTGCTCTGGAGGCATTTCTGTTCATTGACTATTTTTAAGACCGTGGGTGCAGAATGATTTTACGTGACGAGGCATAAGAAAATGTCGGTATTACAGTGAATTAAGCGGAATCACTTCTACAGCACAATCGATTGCGCTTATTTTTACACATATTGTGGTCTGTCTGTCTGTCGTCACCCTGTGTAAACCGTTCGACGGAGTTTAATGCCATTTTTGCAGGTAAACGTGCTGGATTCAATGACACACTGTGTTACATGGGAGTCCTTAATCCCCAGAGAAAGGGGAGACTTAGGAGCAGAGACCGCGGAAGGTATTTGAAAGTGGGGGGCAAACCATGCGAGTGCGGAGCGCGAGCCTATAGCGGGGGTCTGGGGGCGGAGCCCCCAGCGGGGTCCAGAGGAGAGCCCCTGGTCAGGAGGTAAGAGGGGGCGAAGCCCCCCTAAAGCAAAACACTTTTAGCTTTTTACGTTCAATGGAAGCGGCAAATTTGCCTACTTTTCTGAAATCTAAAAACACAGAAAAACAGACATTTGTGTTGTCTCGCCAATGTGGCCAATGGCCATCGTACCACTCCTCCTACTTTTATACACCATTTATAGCCATATACGGTCTGTGGAATGGAACTTTGTCCCCCAGAAGCAAACAGCAAACTCCTTCCTATTGATGCGCTAGGGCCTACAGCTATGGTGTAGTCTCTGGCATGCACGATGCGTCAGTTGTCTGTCCGTTCGTCTGCGGGTCACGGTTGTACTGTGGTTAAACAAGGCGGGATAAACCTCCTCTGTTTTCTGTGTTTCCCATAGCTGACTGTAAAGTGACTAAAATGTTAGGCATTTTTTACTTTAAACTTTAATATAATGCACCAACAATTTATTTATTCATGGATATGAAAAGTTCAAAAGTGGGGGGCAACTAGCAACAATGCTTGCCTCCAACTTGAAAAGTGAGGGGGCAATTGCCCCCCTTCCGCCCGCGGTTCCGCGGTCTATGCTTGGGAGTCCAACCCCCAGCCAAAAACATACAATTGCAAATTGCAGCCAAACCGGCAGTCCTGTGCTACCACCTAGCGAATACAAACGAGCGATTCCGCCTTCTGCTAGATTACTTTGTTCCTTGTTATTACTATGAAAAAGCTGTGATGATCCAGTAGTACGCGAGTGATGGAGGATACGGATCGTGGGATGTGGGATGGTCAGAACACAACTGGGTTGCGTCAGTCGAATGGAAGCTGCTGCTGCTGCTGCTGGTGCTGCCGGTGCGAGGGCGCGGACCTGACTGGACACGTGACTGGACCGATCACCGCCCGACGAGCGTTCCCCGATTATACCGACGACGGCGCGCCGGCCGCACACATCGATCAGCAAGTGCGACAATAGCGATGATTATTTGTTCTCGGCCGGCCGGCTACTACGTGACGTCATGCGTCACGTGACGAGGTCACGTGCAAGTAACGCCGAAGAACCGTGAAACTTCGAGCATCTCGCTCATTGTGTGGAGTGGACATTACGCTCGCCTCGCTCCCAGTTAAGATTGGTTTCCATCAGAAGCAACGCACGTAACGGACGCAGATAACGCAAGCGACGCAGCGGCCAAGACACAAAGACAGAATCGGTGTCTGTTCTTGCATTGCATCCGTTGCATTAAATAGAAACCAGACTTTACTCGTAGCAGTCAATCACGCCACCCCAGCACACAAGTCGCTGTTCGCTACACACATGCATAGTCCTAGTACTGTTTCCGCAAACATTGCCATTAAGAACCTTTCACGTCGATTGTTGTCGAATTTATTTTTGACGTCTCCGACACGCTGATTCGATCGGAAATTTGGCACAATGACACGGCGCAGTATTCGATAAAATGTTTTCAATTACACCTGCATGCTAGCGTAAAGATATGAGATAAGAATCGATGAGTCATTTGGATATTTATGCAAAAAATGCAAACATGTGAAAGATTTGCTGCATTCACGCATTATCACTTCGTAATCGTCAAAATAACACCCTGCCATCGTAAATTACGGTATACGCCACTAAAATACTTCCATATTATATCAAAAGCAAAACTGTTCCAAATAAAGTCAATTTGCTGTACGACTTTAGCGTAAGCCGTCGTGCGCAGCTGTTTCCGCCTTTAACAAAACAAATTTTTGCGGCATGCATGCAGTCCATTATAGCAGTGCGATCACAACATTCTATGCACGTTCGGATGAGACAGAAAAACCACAGCCTACGTCCGGCCAGCAGCGGGCGACGCTAAGAAGAGAAGATGGATAGCTTTACAGCGACCGCGGATTGATGACCGCCATCCATCGTCAGTGGCAGAAAACAACAGACAGGAAAGCTCGCGCCACTCAGCGGCTGAAGCCGACGCGACAGCACATCGAAGTACACGTACTGCATGGGCGACGACTGACAAGTCGACGCGGTGTCTCGCAGAGGTTGATTACCGACAGAAAGACGCAAGACAAGACGAATTGTCGAAACATGCACGAGCCAGCAAACTCGGTTACGTATCGGCTTAAGGACGTCGTCTGTCGCCAGCGGTTATTGGAAACACATTCCTGCGCAATCACGTCGTAATTTTGCCGTCCGAACAGCCGGTCCAGTTTATGCGCCCGACTGCCTGGCCGATGCAATGTACGCGAAATAACGAACATTCATAAGCACGACGAGTCGGCGACACAAACGCCACCAACCACTGCAACTCGCAGCTTTCTCCGTCGCCGCTCTAAGTAAGTAAGTAAGAAAGTGTACTTGTAACATGCAGCTATAGAACTCACTACCAGCAGCCTCCCAAAACTCACCACCACCATCAAAATCATCATCATCACGTATTTACCTTCTCGTTTCTTCAGTCATCTTCAAACTGAGTTACTGTTTAGCAGGTCTCACTGCGTCAACGCAAGTTCGTTCCAGATAGCTTTGCTATAAGAACGGGCGAACATGAATTCTCAGACTGAAGTGCACTGAACTACGCACTGCGTGCTTTTAAAACGAAAACTCATCAGCAAGCAAAACGTAAAAAGTGTACTGCTGCTGTAAAGAAAAGTAGCCAATTAGCACCTTCTATCTCCACTACAGTCATCCATAAAACTCAGCTGCCGGCGCCGTCGGCTGGCCGTTCTCCACCGCACACATTCAGCCGGTAAGATTAGCACTGTACGGTAGGTCTGCGCCGACAGACTTTGCGTGTCTTTAAATGTCACCGCGTTCCCGAACACGCCAGGCCAGACCCGCGGAATGTTCACGGTGAGTCAAAAAAACTGGACCGTTGTTTTTGTCACATTTTTGCCACCAAATACTGACCGATTTTCAAAATTCTTTTGCTGGCGTACTCCCACAAAAATATTGCAAACATGTGATCAGTGAAAAGCGCCGTTCTGAAATATATAAATGTCATAAAGATTAGTGTGCAACTGCGACGTACGCTTGAGCGTTGGCGAAAGGTAGATGCTGTTACTGTGACAAAAACAGCAATGACTTGCCGAGTTTTGCTGTGTTTAAAAAGTTTAATTTCATGTTTGCGCAAAGAAATGACGCGATAAACTGCAGCGACAGTTAGTTTTTGGAGTGAGTCAGTAAATTCTGAAAGTTGGGTTGGTTAACGTTTGGCAAAATTACGACAAAAGCTCGAGGTCGATAGCGTGCTATTTTGAGTCACCGTGTATCGAACGTTATGGACTTGCATCTTAAGTCGTCGTCGTACGGTGCACGGTGGAAAAGCTTTTTCGCCTTGCCGATGGACAGAACATGTAATTCTGGTCTCGACTAAACTACCGAACATTCTGCGGGGCAGGGCACTGACTAGCGAAGCACCTGATCACGGACGCAATACATTGTCATTAGCGGTGTTACGTCGACGTCGACTGATGCGACATCTAGTGTGACTGGCTCAGGGTACAAACAAACCCACGCGACAAACCTCCTGACGACAAAACCCCCTTTTTGTTAAGTTAAAATGAAAACATGTTTCGGCGATTCCCATCATTAACGTGGCAGCTGTTGATTACTGCAGGTAACCGGTACCTGTGCGGTCAACTCTAGTGATGATTGATATCAGGATTTCAATTTCGATACGATATCGATGCGATATTTCGAAAATATCGCGATATCGATATCGATATTTTTAAAATAATAAGTATGTAAATCTTATACAAGCACAAGAACAGGAGGTGAACGTTCAGCAATGCAGTTTGATTTACGTAGATACTAGGCCTAAAATGTGTCAGTGAACTTAAAAATTAACTATAGACTGTCGTATAGTGTCCTTAAATTACGACACTCTATATAGTTAGTTTGCTTCGGTTAGTTTGTCGTTTTCTCCATTTATTCTCGTTATTTTGGTAATGCAGTACCTTACCTTACCTTACCTTACCTCCGGGGTGGACAGGCTCTTACACCTGCCCAGCGCTGAGGCCGTATCAGCTCGGCACAATGCGCGTCCCCGAATGTAACAAGAAGGTTACAGGTAGCGGCCATAAAGCCGTAACGGCTGTGAAGCCGTAAATAAACAGCTGTAAAGCCGTAAGTAGACGGCTATAAAGCGGTAGTCAGCTGTGAAGCCGAAACCAGCACAAGAGAACTGGTATTGTGTAGCAATATGCCTACACGAATTTGGTCAGCGCTTAGTCGCTCCTCGCCTCCAGATTTTAGAAATCTTTCGGGTCATCGGTGCTGAGCCCCACCACCACGGCAAGGTGGCTGACCTCG
>Ga0056128_1004328_pt1 | contig 17730 bp, 9 predicted proteins | sample WorMetLIZISLAND2_FD_71113 | JGI IMG/M metagenome (GOLD analysis project Ga0056128, IMG submission 71113) | Marine gutless worms symbiont microbial communities from Max Planck institute for Marine Microbiology, Germany - Olavius geniculatus... ... | reverse complement strand
TAACAAGTGTATAAACTGATGTTTTGTACATTTATATTTGCTGTTTTATTACTAAAATACTGTTTTCCTACTGGTGATCAGTTACAAAGATATTGCGCTTCAGATATTTTTTACAGTAGCAAAGCCACTTATAACTGTTATTTACTACCTAATGGCGTGACTGAACAAAGCAGACGACACGCGTCAGGCATGACGTCACCACTGGCCTGCATTGCTGACAATACTGAACAAAATTCCTTTTATATTCACAAAATGGCCATATAAATAAACGAACTAATATTGTACGCATCACCCACTTAATATAGGCCTGAAAAACACTCCAATAATGCTAATTTAACTAATCGTATTATTGCAGTTACTGGACCGTTGCGTAAAATGGCTGACCACAAACGTCTATAAAGTTGAGTCAAACTACAGTCTGAGCCCATTTCGTAGTTAACTGAGTTCTGGCCAATTTGTGGCAAAAATTCTACAAATTTTGTTGCCATGGCAACGAGAGACAATGATGGTAGACTTACTAAAATTATTTATTTGCTCCACCCTCAAAAGCCCTTGTTGGATGCAAGAATCTTGGAGATATCTCGTACATTATGTCAAGTTATGGCCCATTTTGTCCCAAATTTCGTTCCCATTGCAACGAGGGTCAGTCGAGCTAAAAATTTGATTGGCAGCATTTGCTGGCCCATCCCCAAAACCACCCCCTTTATAAACGTAAAAATCTCTCAGATATCTCTTATGCATGCTGAGTTATAGCTGATTTTGTTCCAAATTTTGTTGCCGTGGCATTGGGGGTCGGTCGGGGGAAAATGCGATTGGCAGCATTTAATGGCCTATTCCCGAAAACCTCCTATAGGTGCAAAAATCTCGCCGACATTTCTTACGCAGACCGAGTTATAGCCAATTTTGTCCCAAATTTCGTTGCCATGGCAACCAGGGAGGGTCTGGGGTAAAATTGAATAACACCATTAGATTGGCCATTCCCGAAAACCATACCCTAGAACCAAAAATTACGACTCTATCTTATACACAGCTAAAGTTATGACCATTTAAAGAATTGTTTAATTTTCCCCATAGGCGCCATTGTAATTCTTTTCAAATTTTTCTAATAAATACGTTAAATATTATATTTTAATTTTCTAACCCCCATAAGGCACACCCTTGCCTGATACAATATCATTTGAGCCATTGCGTGCAAAAATTCACTGACGGGTCTGACCTGTAGGTGTGTGGAAGAAAAATTTTTTTGTTGTATATTTCACCTATTTGCCGAGAAGCCTCCTTCTGCAGACTTACATGAAATTTTGCGTGAGGGGTCATATAGCCGGCATAATCAACCATGCCAAATTTTATCTCAATCGGGTCAGGGGTTTTGATTCTGTGGGGGTCGAATTTGTGGCTTCCCCATTGGAAAGAGAAGTCGCCGTTAACACATGGCTTGAACTACCATTCAGATTGTGATAGCTAGTTGGTGTTCTCAGTGAATTTCTTCAGATTATGTTACATATGGTATACTTGTAGGTGTGTGGTCGTGGTCTAGTTCTGTTTGGTCTCCTGGCAGCAGAGCCGAAGCTACAGGACAAAGAACCGGTCATGTGGCTGTTTCTCACATGGAGCACCATTGAAATGATCAGGTACTGCTGTGGGTTTGACAACTGGTCGGGTCGCTATCGGATATTTACTACTTGGATGAGTGACTTTCTGCAGACACCGTGTAGCCAAAACCAAGGTCAACTCAGCCTTCAATCTCCAGTGCAGGAAAATCGAGGACCAGGCTGATTGGCTGAGGTTAAGGTGGCAAGTAACACTGTGATCCCGTATGGCAGGTGATGCTCCATAGCTTTGAGACGGGTTTTCCATAAAGAGCTGTATGTGGCCTTTAACCTTATAATTTTTTACTGGTGTTGCATGGCCATTCTAATAGGCCAGAAGATGGATATGCTCAAGCATATCCGTCTTTGAAATAACTCAGGTTGAAATGGTAACTAATAAGAAATGCCAACAGTAAAGCTAATTACAGATTGTAATTTCATAAATTACAATTTATATTTATAAATTTATATAACTTATCTGTTCATCTGTCCTGTATAGGTTCCTAACTTGAAAACAAAAGGCTGCCGAAAAACCAAAACTCTTGTGAACATTGCCCATGACCGGAGTAACCGGTGTGCTAATTTTCAGCTCAAGGTCAAAGGTCATGGGCTGGTTAGGGTTAGGGTTGCACAGTGCAGTCTGTAGCTAGATGATCCATGTATTCTCGTTATTGTCACTATGCATTCTTCTAGTTATATAAGCTGTAGATTGTAGAGTAGTCGTCAGTTTGCTATCTGACTTTGGTTGTTTCTTCGGTGTTTTGATGCTGTTGGCTCAGCAACTAGACGATTATCCGTCTTATAATAAATGCTTCACATACAACAGTTTTTTTGTTTTTTTTGTATTTATGTGTCTGTAAGAAAAAAGCTGCCTAAATGTTTTTGTGCTTCTTATAAAGTGATTTTTATTGTTTTTTTTATGTGCTTGATTGTTTTTAATTTATTAACCTGTGTTTTTCCATCAGATATCCATATTACATGCTGAACGTCATTGATCGAGAAATTAGTTTTGTTACGTGGCTAAGATACACTGCGTGGATTCCATTATATCCCACAGGATTTGTACTGGAAGGTAATTAATTCCCTGTCTTTCTTTTTTTATGCATGACAGCATGTGGTATTAATAAGCGCATGCTAGTTGTTTTAATTCTGTCCATCCATCTGTCTCTGTGTCTGTGATGACCCAGTACTGATTCAAGCCCAGGTGAAATACAGACTCGGGATTTTCATAGTATTGTAGCGTAGAGTTTTTGGCTTTTGTGGCAAAATTTTGTGCTGCTAGGTGAGCGGTTTTTACTCGAATGAGGGTGTGAATTAGAGGTGCTCCTGCTTTTACAAAATCATTATTTTACTGTTATTAACTCATCTAGTGTGAAAACGGTTGCAGATAGACACAGACTTGCAGATCATCATAACAAGCAGTGCTGACAAGCTTTCCGGTGGTACAAATATGGATGACTTTGAACAACCTTGAAATCCAAAAATAAACCTTTTAGTGAATTTTCTACAATTTTATGTGCAGACACAGAGTGATTTGCACGCAAATTACTTTACATTGATGCTATCCTGCATCTCATGAGCAATAGCTTATATTTCATGTTTGCTTCCGTTGTCAGCATGTAATAAAATTGTTTATATGTTGGTATAAATGAAATATGATATGGAGATATGAAGATATACCGAAGGGCAAAGGTTAGAGATCAGGGTTAGTGTTAGGGCTGCATAGGTCAGCTAGACAGATGGCCGCAGAGTATGTAGGCACTGGGCTGATATCTTAGCTTGCTCTCAGAGGTTGTGTTTGTTTGATGCATTGCAGGTATCATTATGCTGCTTGCTGTTCCTCTGTTTGATCAGACCAACAAATGGTGTCTCGATCTGCCAAATGCTGCTAACATTTCCTTTCACTTTCCTACTGTACTCCGGGTCTACATGCTGGTCTTTATCCCTGGTAATACGCCATTTTTTGTGTTTAATCATTCAGCGGGATGTGGTCTTAAGAATGAGAGCGGGTTATTTGTTTTATTATCGTTGGTCTCAGTTTGAATTTTGGTTTTGATTAAGCGTATTATTAAATTTATATAATGCACTGTGTTGATGAGAAAACTGGGAAATTTGCAGATTTTTTTTTGTATTTGTTTGAGCTTTATGACAGTTTGCTTGTAAACACTATTATTTCATGATGGGGGTGCCAGGTTTTCAGACCCGAGGAGTCCAGGTTGAGTGGTTGTCGATTTGCCACCACTACCTCCATCTCTCTCTTCACCCATCTAAAAAAGCTGGGATTTGTGCAAATCTCATGGGTTGTTCTGTTGGAGGCTGGGGGAGTTGGGGGGTGGGCTCCCTCCTGCCACCGCCCCTGTATTCCATTAGTCACTTTTCATGGAACAAGTTAGTAATGGTTGGCTGAAACTAAACTTTTTGCTGCTTATGTTAATATTATCCAAATACAGTAAGGTAAGTAAGTAAGTAAGTAGTCTGCATTTGTAGCGTTCCATTCGTCAAAACAGGAATGTCTTCTGCTTTTGCTGTAGTCCGTAGTGACGTGAATGCTGTTGTTTGCAGGGATGTACATGCTGATGCAGCGAATGTACGAGCAGCGCAAGAAGAAGATAAAACCTTTGAAGTCCATTGCTAAGAAGCTGGCATGACATTACTTGTTCTTCGCTTTGATTGCTCTCTTATCGGGTGGAGGTTTATAATTAAGGCCTCCAATACTTTGATACTGTCATTTAAGTATTTGACGTAACAGTTGCGCTCCAGCATTCAACACGTTTACGTTTTGTAATGTGAAATTATTGAAAGTATTAGCAGTAGTAGTTAAAGATTGTAAATGTTTTGTTCACTAAGTGTAAATGACAGCAGCCTGCGTGTTGATGTAGATTTTGCTTTTTTTACATCAAAACCGAACATATTTCGTGACACAGCATGATAACAGTTGTTGCTGGTATATGTAGTCATTCGTTCTTCCGTGTACAATTTTAATTTTAACGTTTCGCTTTAGCTGTTTTGTTTGTCGCCGTATGTACACCATGGGCCAGAAAAAAAGTGGCACTACTTTTGTCAATATCTTCGCCGATTATTGATCGATTTTCAAAATTCTTTCACTGTCGCACTCTGCAGACAGTTTGCAATAAATAATTTGATTATTATGAATCCCACCACACCGTAAATGCATTTCTACACTACTTTGTGAAATATAAATGTAAGCATAAACTAACTATAATAACAAAAATTTAGGTAAATGAAAAAAACACTTCAAACCAACATTGCGATGAACGATCTGTATGACACTAGACTGTGTTAGACCCACACAGTTTAGTGTCATACAGACCATTCACTGCAATGTTGGTCTAAAGTGCTTTTTACAATTTTAGCAAAATGTTTGTTATTATCATTATGTATGCATATTTTATTGATATTTCACACGGTAATGTAGAGACGCATTTATGGTGTGGTGGGATATGTAATAATCACGTTATAGCAAATTGTCTGCAGAGTGTGCCAGTAAAAGAATTGTGAAAATGCATCAATAATTGGCAAAGATATGGACAAAAGTAAAGTGCCACGTTTTTTTGGCCCACCCTGTACAGGGTGGTCCAAATATGGCACAAAGTTCACGGTGCCATAATTTTGCAACTGTACATCACAGAGTCATGCGGTTTTCAGCAAAATGTTTCGAAAGTAATTCTTTACATAACTAAAGTCAGTGTTTGAATACGGAATTAAATATTGTTTGTTTTTGCTGCTGGCAAGTGAACTATTCAATAACAGTATTACCCTCTACGTATTGTGGTCCATAAAAACGTGCCACTTTCATTTTTTGAATAGCTGCGTGAAACTTTGGCCGATTTTAATAATTTTTGGCATGCGACATTAAGAAAAAAACTTGACTTAAATGTCAATAGTTTTGGCCATTTCACTTTAATGTAGTCGCTACACTACCTTGTGAAATGCAGAAGTCGTAGTTTGGCTGTTGACAACAATGAATTCATACTGAGTAGCATACACGAAATTATTAACTGAATAGCAACAATCATGATTGGCAATTATTGTTTCTCAAAAAGTCACACGTGTCACGTCACATCATCTTCATTACAGCATGTGCTTAGAGTGTCCACCTGCAGCACGAACACAAGCGGTAAACGTTGACACCACTTGCCAACAGCATGTTCAATAGCTGCTTGTCTCACAGTGGCCCACTCACTGTTTATGCGTCATTTCAGTTTGTCGACTTATGATTTTTGAAACGAAAACAAAATAACAGATTTTCAATGATTTTGTCGTTTCAGTAATTTTCTGAGCTGATGCATGCACTACCCAGCATGAATTCATTGTTGTCAATGGCAAAACTACAACTTCTGTCTTTCACAAGGTAGTATAGCGACAACATTAATGTGAGGTGGCCAAAACTATAGACATTTGCACAAAGTTTCTTGTAAATATTGCATGCCAAAGTTATTAAAATCGGCTAATGTTTCACGCAGCTATTCAAAAAATGAAAGTGGCACGTTTTATGGACCACGGTGTTAAGGGTGTTGTTGAATAGTTTACTTGCCAGCAGCAAAAACAAAGAATATTTAACTTTTGTATTCAAACACTGACTTTAGTCTTGTAAAGAAGTTCTTTTGGAACATTTTGCTGAAAACCACATGACTCTGTGACGTACAATTGCAAAATTATGGTGCCATAAACTTTGTGCCATTTTTTTGGACCACCCTATATATAGCTCATACATTCTGCATTTTTATAATAAATTATATGTTTTGTTTTTATAGTTTGTGCAATGCAATACGTTGTGTTGCATGGTTGGTCAAAATATGAAACCAACTATATCAGTTTGTCATCTATCTCGGACCATAGTTCATAACCATTTTTAGTTTGTCACGTTGCCTTCACATTCTGGAGAAAGATTTTTTGGTTAGAACAACTGAAAGTAGTGTATACATTGGGCAACGATTATGTACAAGTAATAGTGTTATATACTAGGTGACGTCACTTCATGGAAATCTGTATTTTAATTAAACTTTTGCTAGCTAATGTTAATACTGTTGTTTTACATGTGTCTAATTAAAATTCAACAAATGTCAAAACGTATTGTGAGGACTTAAGGCCTAAAAGTCTTTAAAATAAGATTTTTAAAATTCTTAAAAAGCCTAAAAATGAATGGGGTTGGGTCAGCATGTTGCACAGACTGTGTGTTTGTCTGAATGTTTCAAGTATGTAGTTTTGGTACATTGTGGTTGATTGTCATTAGTAGATTGTCGTGAAAGTTTGTTGGGTGTTTTGTACAGCTTGCCTGATTAGTACTTTCATGTGGAGTACTTGGCATTATGTCTCAGAAAAGACATGTACACCGTGTCTCAGAAAAACAGTCAAAATTTTTTTTGCCATAACTTTGTCAAATTTTCACTAAATTTGATAATTTTTGGCATGAAGATGGCCAAGACTATGAAATTATGCAAGGTGCACTCTTTTTCCACCTCTCCTAATTTATGTCAACGAACTACCGTGTGAAACGTAGATGTGCCATGCACAAAACAATTGTAAAAAAATTATGATAAGTTCATATGCAGGTTGTTTTAGTCTATGAGTATCTCCAGCGGTTTCGGTGCAGTTTACTCTTACAATGTGAGTTTCAGCCGAAAATCGAAAAAAGTCAATAAACCCTTTATTGTGGGGTTCAAGTTGGTTCAAGATTATCGATGTTGATACCGCTGTAAAAAGTCATCGCCAGTGCTTGTTATGATAAGCACCATGTCCGTGACTCTGCAACCGTTTATTCGTTACACGACCAAATAGTGGTAAAATAAGAACTTTAGGGGAAAGGGAGTATCTTTCTTTCACGCTTTCGTTCGAGGGGAATCCCCTCACCAATTAGGGACACGAAATTTTTCGTAACAAAATAGTCGAGTCTTTAGGGCAGCCAATAGTGAAGATTTCGTGATTCCAGCTTGCACCGTTTTGATGGGGCTTTGATGGACAGACACTGTCAGACAGACAGACAGATGGACGCCTAGGCCATGGCTAAGACGCGCGAAGCATAGCTGTCGCGCGTAACAAGACATTGTTGCATTTTGTATGTAACCCAACTAAGCTTAGGCTTACGTATATACTGCCAAGAAACATTGGTAATCTTTATAAGTAATTGGAGGATCACGTGACAAAGTCAAATGATCCAAACGGTTCAATGCAGTCTTGAAATTGCAACGCGCGGCTTCCCAGTAGCGTACAATGTGGATTATGAGAAACTGCGGAGTATAACGCGAACATTGGCCAGCCGCCGAATTAAGTGTCAGAAACGTCAACTTAGGCCTATAGCATTTTCATCCGCAAAGCTCACGGTTAATTGGTTGGTGCGGCGTCACTGCCGCTCAAGAGTTGTTCATTGCCAGCGCGAATGACGTCAACGACTCCACACCTACGTCACCAGTTCTAATTAATCGGGCAACTGCCATAGGCTTATATCCAACAGCACGTTAATAATGCATCAGAAGGCGACTGGAGGTTTTTAAAGGGACGCCAAGAGCGCAGTTGCACACTACGTCACATGCTCACGGGTTTCTTGTATCCGGCTACACACCGCTGTTCTCCTTTCCTCTTTACAGTTTGTCTCACACAGCTGTAGTCGAGGTATGTGATAATAGCCCACTGTCATTATCTGCTGTAGTTTGTATTGCTGCTTATATTCTGAAATTCTGTCGTCTCTAATCCTCTTGTTTGGGCTATGCATGTCGTGATTCGTGAGTTTAACGCTTTCCAAAGTAGATTAGCATGTTCCGTTGCTGTATCGCTGACCGCGCGAAGACCAGGCAATACAACGCGCACAACTTTAAAGCTGAAGTAAATTTTGCTTGTTTTTGAATTAAAACTAATGGGTTAATTTTAAAAGCCGTTGAGAATCGATCGGCAATGTTTTGATGCGTGCATTTTCAATGCTTTTTCCTTAGCACGACATCGTCGCACATGATCGCGCGATACAGTGATAATCAAAGCAAGATTGTATCACGTGTAGAGCGCAGTTTAGTGCCAGCACCGTGGGCCATAAAAAACGTGTCACTTTACTTTTGTCCATATCTTCACTAATTATTGACCAATTTTCAAAATTCTTTTACTGGCACACTCTGCAGACAATTTGCAATAATGCGATTGATATATATCCCACCACACAATAAATGCAGTTTTACACTACCTTGTGAAATATAAATGTAAGCAACAACTAACGGTAATAAGAACAATTTTGGTAAATAAAAAAATGCTTCAGACCAACATTGCGATGAATGATTTATATGACACTTGACTGTGTTAGACCCACGCAGTCTAGTGTCATACAAACCATTCATTGCAATGTTGGTCTGAAGTGTTTTTTTTTCAATTTTACCAAAATGTTTGTTTGTTATTATCATTATGTACGCATATTTAATTGATATTTCACAAAGTAGTACAGAGACGCATTTACCGTGTGGTGGGATCTATAATAATCACATTATCGCAAATTGTCTGCGGAGTGTGTCAGTAAAAGAATTTTGAAAATCGGCCAATAATTGGCCAAGATATGGACAAAAGTAAAGTGTCATGTTTTTTGGCCCACCATGTAGAATTATTTTGCTTTGCATGATCCTAGGTGCAGGCGTAGTGTATAGCCTTTTGTAAGTCGTTTTTATGTGTATTTTGTATATGCTTTTGCACAATTGCGTAGCTAGAAATGTGAATTGGACGGATCTCGCCTCCCTTTTTTTCTTTCTACCTTTCCTCCTTTTTCTCTCCTTTCTTCCCTTAGAATTAGGACCCCTTACAATCCAGCTAAAATGCTGGGGGAGCGCTGTTAGCTCTCTCAGCTGGTTCCGAGGCGGAGCCCCAGTCAAAATTAAACTTGGTGCACGACGTATTATAGCAGTAAAATATGAAATCTGGTAGCAACGATTTTAGTTATTTTTCTGAAAATCAACTGACTAGTTTGAACGTGTGCTGGAGATTGGGGGAGCTGAGCTTTTGCCGTTTCCCTTGTCTACGCCACTGCTGTCGCACAAGTGTTTAACTAGGACTGTTTAGACCTGGCGTTTAGAAAACGATACACTGTCACTGTCTGCGCATTCGGATAATAATTTACGTACTTTTTAGTTTTTGAACATTCTAAAATTCGACAATAAAATTAATCTGGGATTGTCACATATGAAGTTTGCCAATGAATGTTAGTGCATGATAGAACTTCGCACTTTTAAGAGTAGTTTACAAAAAATTGAGCTAATGCTCACAAGACACGCGAAAGCCTATAGCAGTTCTCGTTCGAACACTGTCAGTCTATCTATGGCCATTTCGTCGCAGTTCATTCTTGGAGTGTGCGCTGCAGTCGAAGATCGCAAAAATCAATAAAAATGTCTTATTTTAGCTCAGGGGCTTAGGGTCTTTTAAAGTCATCGATGTTGATACGACTAAAAAGCTCGTCACTAGTGCTTGTTGTGATAGACAGCATGCTCATGCCTATCTGCAACCGTTTTCAACAACGGTAAAATAACGGTACCGCTTTTTGATGCCCTTGTGCTCAGGTTTGAAAATCGAGACTTAAACTGTTGAAATCTACGTTCAATGCCGAAAATTTCATATGCAGCTTCTCCGTGTCTATCTCAATAGATTTTGGCACAATTCGCTATTGAAATGAGTTTCGCAGCCCGAAATCGCAAACAAAAATCCATCCATCAAAACCTCTATTTTGGCGTTCAAGGTCATCCAAGGTCATTGAATGCAATCGAGAGCCAGTGTACGACTTTCTATTAGTGATTAATAGTAACCTAGGTGCTATATCGCACCGTTACTAAGATACAGCCACCTATTGGCAAAAAACGCAATTTTTCCCACCCCTTTCATTTAGCGCCCTCGTTCGGGGTGACCCCCTTCTAATTTATGGAAAAGCTTTAGGTTCCTGAAACTAAAGTCTTCCAGGCAGCTGATAGTGAAGATTTGGTGATCCTAGCTTGCACCGTTTTTGACTGATCCACCCGTGTGACAGACGGACGGGCGGACGGACAGACGGGCAGAATTGCGATGGCCAAGACGCGCTAAAGCAGCTTTCGCGCGCAAAAACCCGAACCGTTTGATATTGCCTATAGTAAACGTGAACACTCAGCCCGTATTCTCTGCCATTATGCGCCTGTGACTTCGTTTGCGACACACGGCGCTATGTAAGCCTAAATGTGTTCTGATTGAAGGACTGATTGAAGGATGTTGAGTCGACGTGCTGCACCGGCCATCATGGCCGCCCGACGCAACTATGCCAAGCAATTCGCGCCGGACAGGTATAGCCAATTCGAAACCTGCTTATCCGCACGACGCTTTATTTTCTAACATCTTTCTCTTATTGCGTTCTCAGTTCTTGTCCGTTAATTCGCCCGCACCGGAATTAACCGCTAAGTTTAGGGTTAAGGTTAGAGTTACGATTAGGGTTAGGGTCAGGTTTAGGGTTATGGTTAGCGTTAGCGTTAGCGTTGACGATAATAATTCGGGTTCGGGTGAATTAGCGGATAAGTGCCGCGTGCTCTTGCCGGGCGGTTAAGAATTGACCCTACAAACGCCGTAGTAATAATAGGCTTCTGTGGCTTCTGTAGCGCCATTATATCAGATACTTAAGACTTTGCCACGTAGGACTATAATGGCTACGGGATTAGTATCTCCTTATGACAAGCATGTGCGCAGCTACCACAGACGCTTTCACTGACGTACTAGTATACTTCACTCGCACTTGTACTATTTATTCACCACGATTGACGTCTGTCACAAATTTTCCAATGCATTATGCTACTGGGCTATAAGACACAGTTCAAAACATTCAACCAAAAGGCTTCGTTGCTTCAGAAGTTTATGTTATGCCGATCGTTTAGCTAAACTTGATTTACCAAATTTTGATATAGGCCTATGTCGCCCACGGCTTGAACTAATTTACTGTTCGGTCCATAGATTTTTGTTTCGGACTTGTGAAGTTAAACTTTGCTGACTTTTTTTCGAATTCTTATTTGTTTGGAATAGGACAGTGCATGCATGCAAGTTAATGTAGCTGTAGCACAGTCAGACATTTTCGTGTGGCGTCATTAATGTGCAGAAAAGTTTGCACTGAAATTGTCAGTTATGCAAATTTGCAAGTTTTTAAAGCGTTACCAATCCATTAATTGCTGTTGTGAAAACGAAGGAAATTTTTAAAAGCGTTTCTAGTTTTACAGAAGTTTCAGGGCAGTTGTTATAGTGTTTCTTGTTACTGAAGGAAACTTGTTTGTGCGTCTCACCAGTTCTTAAACTTGCTGACAGTTACTGTGAGCAACTTATTCATTCATTCAATTATAAGAAACAAAGCTCTGTTATACAATAACATAAATTGAAAATAAATTTACAAGAAGCACTGTTAGGGCCTATTTTTGAGCTGATTGATTGTTTTGCAGCGAAATGAAGGAAACTCGGCCTGAGAGCGCCAACTCGCGCTCTGCGTGGGGTCTGGACGGCGTCGACCAGGACGACGAGGCATTCAACCGTCAGAACTCAACTGGCATCGACATTCAGAGCGGAGGGCCTTCGATGGTCACCAGCCATCAGGCGCTTGGCATCAACGACTCGTGGTTCAGCAAGTTTGGACGCGGCATTCGTTGTACGTAAATAAAGATACGTATTACCATATACCAGATACTTTCATGAGTCTTCCGCTAGTTGACGGCACAGAAATCAGACAGGGCAGAAAAAAATTAAACAAAAAACTTACTTAAGCATCTAGTACGACGTATATCCGCTAGGCCCTATATAGCAAACATTTTTGCACGAAATAGGGGAAAGTTGTGCTCTGGACAGAAAATTTTCGCAAACTACGATTATACCAATTCGGACATGCAGATTTTTTGCACAACTTTCTTGAGCGTGTGTTGCAAAATTAAGTAAAGATATTCTAGTAGGCTACTGTTCAATTCTCAGCAGACTGCCGAATCGAACTAAAGTGTGGAACGATAACGATCAATACGTGGAGGCCTGCAAGTTTTTATAGCGAAAGATGTGGAATTCAAACATTTTAAAATGTATAATAAACGACATTTTATTAAAAAGATATAAAACATTGCTCATACCTGTGGCATTTTAATATAATCAGATAAGCGGGAGAAGTTGATGCGGCGGCGTGGTTTGTCAATCAATCAATCAATCAATCGAAGAAATTTGTATAGCGCGTCCTACAGTCCTGAACGGCAGCGCTTAACAACTATGGTGATTGTGGTGGTGATTGTAGCGCTGTGGGGAACCAGAATCACTGAGGACAGCACCAAGAGCGACATCAAGATCAAGACAACCCTCAGTAGTAACAGTAATAGTAGTAGTCGTAATCGTTGTTGTTGTTGTAGATCAAGACAACGCTCAGAGAACTCATCGTCTATATCGTCTTCCTGGTTCTGCTGCTCATCAGTGAGTAAGACGCAAATCATCCAGCTGCTGTAGGGCACTAGTGTGGCGGCATGCGTCGACAAGCGCTATACGCCTTTAAATAGCTGTTTGGCGGGGAGTCCGTCCTATGCAACTGAATAGGAGGTCACATCCGCAGAAAACGCATCATTTATCGCACTTCCTTTTGTTTTTTTTTCCTGATTAAAACATTTCCTAAACAAATGGTTTAAAAATCCCATGGTATAACATGGGTTGACCGGATTTGCGTTAAACTGTTACTGCAAAAACTGCTATTGTCAAAACCATTTGTAACGGTAGCTCCGTCCGTCCGGAAGTCTTGCGATAATGGCCAAAATTGGCCATAGTGACCACAGCTGTGAAGCTGGCCATGTAACACGAGAATGCGTCACAGAAATCGGTATCTGCTAGGGTGGGTTTGAAATTCGTGGGAATTAGACATTTTGTGGGGATGCCTCTGGCTCCACCAAAATGTAAGCAAGCCGATGGAGACTGTTACTGGAAGTTCCGGGGGAATTAGCTACATCAGAATGTAGGAAGGCTGGTTTTATCACTCCAAGGGGCGGACTGCTGGGTTCTTCCATATCGTCTAAACCGAAGGTTCTATGGAACAGCTCTCCTCCAATTTGCTGCTTTAACTTCATTATTTCTTCTCTCCTATTTTCACTGTTGCTTTTTCATTTTACCACTACCAAGCTGAAGTCTTTTTTTGCCATATCAGAAATTTGCGAGTAATACCTCAAGTAAGAAAAGCTTAGGGACCTACCTACGATGCGTCTAAAAGTTAGAGTTTAGCACATTTTTTCGGGGTAGCTATTGTTTTCATGACAAATGTTTTTTTGATGTGATTCGGAAATCAAAAGTTACTTTGTGGGTTCATTATCATCTTAATATTACAGAAATTTGAACTTTGACGTTACTCGTTGTCATGGTAACAGCAAGTGTTTTCGGCAGTCGCGCACCGTGACGCACGTTGGAATTAATTATCGCCCTTTGGCTCGTTTCTGCTATTAATCTGTGAATAATTAATTGATAAATGGTGGCGCTGGATTCAAGTTTCATGACGTCAATGAACGACGCCGATGGATTATTAATATTAGTGTCTGATTGCATCTCAAGCTTGCCAAGAGCGTCGTTAGCAACCGCTGCTAGGTGACAGATAAACAGTAAATATTTACACGCAATTAACTTGTTGCTATGCTTTCTTTAACTGACTGGTTGATTAGCATAAAATTAGAAGAAGCAGTTATAATAATTCACTCATAATTATAATAAACGCAATGGAAAAAGTGTAAATATTATGTCTAATTAACGGTGATGGTTAAAGTTTGGTTTACGCAGTAAAGTGACGGATGACCGCATACTGTGTCGACACTGGGCAGCTTGTTTTGAATTTTGTATGTTTTAACGTAATACAAAATTCGTCCGCTTACAGTTAGGTCTGTTATACATTTATTTTAAAATATCTTAATTGGCTGATATCACGACTTAATACCGTGCTTGCTGATCGCTTGTGCCGTCAAATAAAACAGCAAAGACGTCGGCCCAGTGTCAACATGTGCGGCTGTCCGCCACTGTACTGCACAAGCCGAACTCTAGCCGTGACCGTTTATCTTTCACACTGAAACCTGGCATACTGGTTACTCCAGCTCCAGGGAACGTTTTGTTTGCATTATTTTAAGTTTTGCTGCGTCTTAATGTTTTCAAGTTAGGATCTCATACGGGCCGGGCGTGCATGACCCGCAATGCGGCCCGTTAGAACAGCCGCGTAAAATGTATGATTTGCGTGTGCTGAATAGTGACTTTTGGTATGGTGAGTCCAACTTACTTCTACTACACGACGGCGATCGACAAGGCGTTTCTGCGCACGTCTGGAACTGGTGGCATTGCCTTTGCATCGATGAGCTCCATGGAAGACATCTGGAAGGTAAGCATAAACGGAAGTTACGCGATTTGAAAGGAAATGCGGACAAACTCCAACTTTGAAATCAAACTCCACTTTTCCGAAACTGTCTAAAAACGATAGTCTTCTCATCGAGTTGACTTATGTATCTTTGTCTTGTTCTTGTTCTGCAATTTTATTGCATTTTTTATACAGTTAGTCTTATGACATATCATCTTGCATGTCGCATACCATCAAGTCTCTGTACCGTGTTTTTAGGCCTGAAAAATCTACAGCGAAAACGGCACAAGTTAACTTTAACTACTAAATGCACCTTTAATCCCTAGTCGTTCCGTGTTGTTTTTATGTTTGTGTGGGCCTATTTTTCAAGTACGTGTCGTACCCGTACACGATTTTTGAATTTGCCTAGATGTCGTTAATTCTTACACATATAATATAAAATTGATTTCAAGGGCGATGACGTTGCGTGTGCAGTACCTGCAGATTCCGCTGATGGATGCGCTGTACCCGGAGCAATGGTATAACAGTCAGAACTTCACGGATAACGAACTCGGATACATTCTGCACGAGAACAAACTGCTAGGAGCCGCGCGTCTGAGACAGGTCTGTTGTAGCAGCAGCAGCAGCACCGTAGTAGTAGTTTGTCATGTATATTTCATATTGTAGCCTATTGCTTTTAAATTTAAACATCTGGATCTAAACCGAGTCATTGCAACTTTGCAACTTATAAGTTAGAACTACTTCTTTATTTCATGTGGGAGCTATTACGATGTTTTACATAAATATGAGAGCTTTCTTACTTTATAGCTGGAAGTCGAAATCAACGACATGGATGAACCTAAACGGTCATTACGCTCTCTAGAACAAAAATAAAATGACAACATGCATTTTTTGGCGCCAGCCTGGAAAATTTGTATGAAGATAGACCCGTACACGATCTGAGACTATCGCATCAAAATGATAGCGGCATCGCTCTGTTTACTTCATCTCTTGCGCCACTTTCCTGTTGCGTTAAAGCCACGATTTGCAGTTCAGTGACTGAGTGAACGTAAGTACACGTATCTGCGACACATTACCTGACTGACGTGTCTGTGATGTCCAGGTGCGTGTGCTGAACGATTCGTGCATCGTTGCTGACGACTTCCGTGACGCCATCCACGGCTGTTATGACGCTTACTACACTGGAGTTGAAGACAAGAAACCGTTCGGCGTTAAGAACGGAACGGCGTAAGTTCACGATTTGCTTGTTTCTTATCACACAGTATAATTCTGATTCTCTTTATGAACGGCAGCGCACATAGGTCAGTTTACGAGCTTTTTGTGGACGAATAGCGCAATAACGACATTAATTTAGGCTAAATATTTCGGATTATCGTGCTAGAAAAAATAAATCAATAGTGATTAGTGAATAAGTTCAATGTCGATAAAGATTAGAGAAGAGAAGTTATAGCTGGTGGCGTTGCATTGTTGAAATGGCGAGTAGTGGTGGTCTGCCATGTCCCATTCACGCCAACATAAAGCATACCAATATGACAACTAAAGAGTTAAAGATTCGTGCCAAAAAGTGCCCTAATGTCCCGAATTTGTGGGCGTTATATTCCCCGTTTTTGTCCACTGGTAGCTCTGTCTCAAACTTTTAAAGATCGAACAGAATAACAAAAAGTAGGCTATTGTTATTAACTTATACGCTTTTCTGTTTTTGAATCACTAGGTCGTACGAGACAGACGGGCAGACAGACGGACAAGCATGACGCGTAATGCGGCCTGTGATAAACAACAAAACGTTGGGTGTCTATTTCAGTTTTACATTCCAGTCGGAGAAGGAGTTGGACGGAGCCAGCTACAATGGAGAGATCTCGGATTACGCTGGCGGCGGTTACACGCAGGTCTTGCCGCCTACATTCAACGAGGCCAAGGAAGTGATCCAGTACTTGAAGGACAACCTGTGGATCGATCGTGGCACTCGCGCAGTCTTCGTCGATTTCACCGTCTACAACGCAAACATCAACCTCTTCTGCGTCGTCAGGTAAATTAGACGCAAACTCCATTATTTCGACTTGCCGTGGACTTGTTGTAGGCCTCACGACAAGAGCTATTTTTTGCCTTGAGGGTTGTTTCCTGTTGATTCGTTAGATTTAAAGTCATTTAAGAAATTCAGAGTTGGTATTTGGTCCTCTCCATCCATGCGTCAGGTCGGGTTAGGTCCCGTCGGCTCACGGCTCCAAAAAATTTAGCGCAGTTTGATCTGGTCAGTTCCGATCGACTCGTTTACTGACCGAGGATTCTAGTCAGAATAAATGAAGTGCAGTATTAGCGCTACTGATCACGTTCTAGAATAAATCTGCATATAGACTGTTCGAGAGCTTTATACATATCGTGAATTAGGAGACCAGGCTTTTGCTGTAAGCTTACTGTCGGCTTATACTTCCCAGTCAAAAGTGTTTTTTTGTCGCGGTATTGCCATTGTAAGGCTGCGTTCACACAGACACGAGTACTGTACGGGTACCCCGTATACGAGTTCCGGCAAACACGAGTTTGCATGTATTTCAATGGCGGCCGTTCATATACGTACGAGTACGGGTGGTTACCTGTAAATTTCACTTGTACGAGTAGTTTCTGTGCAGGTCGTGTTTTTATCCAACTCGTAGAAAGTTAACTACCCGTAAATAGCATTAATATAATGTACAAAAGCTGTACCGCATATTTGACGTCACGACTGACGTCATCGTAAAATTGTTCATCGTTAGAGATGTGCGGTTTGTAAAAATAGTAACTTTGTAGTGGAATATTGTTGTTTATTCGCGAACCATTTCCTCG
>Ga0056128_1004326_pt1 | contig 17734 bp, 11 predicted proteins | sample WorMetLIZISLAND2_FD_71113 | JGI IMG/M metagenome (GOLD analysis project Ga0056128, IMG submission 71113) | Marine gutless worms symbiont microbial communities from Max Planck institute for Marine Microbiology, Germany - Olavius geniculatus... ... | reverse complement strand
CTTCCTTCCCTTGCCTTCTGTCCTTTCCCTTCCCCTTTCCCCATTTCCCTTCTTTTTCCCTGAGAAGTAGGACCCCCAAAATCCAGCTAGGGGGCTGGAGGAATGCTGTAAACTCCTCCAGCGTGGTCTGGAATGGAGCCCCAGCTGATATAGAATTTGGTGCATTTTAGCCTTGAAATATGACATCTGGTGGCAACAATTTTAATTATTTTCCAGAGAATTAACTGACAAAATGTAGTGCAGTTTAAACAATAAAGGCAAATAAGGGCGGCGGTACCACAATTTTGACAGTAGGGGCTTGCAGGGAATCTGCGAGTGAAGAGAACGGGAAAAAATTGGAGTTGTTGTACACAGAATTGTCGCATTCTGTGCCATGCATATTCTAGGCAATTTGCCACCAAACCCCCCCCAGTTTTCTATTTTTCACTTTCCCCAAGTTGGGGCCCAACTTTTGCCTGGCCTCCTCCCGTCAATGGAGTAGACGCCCCTGAGAGGCTCCAACCTAATTCACACTCTAGACGAAATGCAATTCACACAAACATTCTTTTGTGGAAAAAGCAAATTACAAGGACCGCAAAAAAGGCCCGAAATAGTCCCCCTAGTTGAAATTTTCATTGCTTAGTGAAATATCGATGGCAGGATAAAAATTATATATACATCCTAGTTACTGCGCAGCCGATCTAGGGACAGTTTAGCCATCTCACATTCGCTATAATCATTATTACTGTATTGGTTTGTCGTTCAAATCGTCAATTATCACTACTGGTGACAATGCACTGAAAATTATGAACTAAACATTGCAAAATTGACCTAAAATACAAGAAAAATACATAAAATTTTAGGATTGCATGCAATTTCACAGACATTCCTGATTATATGGAACTGCGCCAATTACACATATCCTGCTATGTCGAAGAAATTGTGAATTACGTTGAGCCTTAACCATAGCTCGGGTTCACAAACTTGGGTCCATCAGTATTTTTACATTTTTGCCATTATTTTGTCAAAAGCGGTCCGTCTATTTACAAAGATTTGTACATAAGGTAAAATAGACAACATGAACAAATGTTGCATATTTGGTTACTGTACGATTTTCAATTCCGGTTTAATTTGCCATATCATTGGACCCAAGTTCACAAACCCGGCAGTGGATGCCATCAGTCCTTATTTTAAAAGGTCTATGACAAATAAAATGCACGGTGCAATACACAGTGAACTACTCTTGTAGCAAACAATATTGGTCTAACACTGGATGCACTATTGGCTGCCAATATTGGACAATTGGTGGCTGCCAATATTGGCAAAATATAGACAAACCATCTAGTCCAGGACATTGAACCAATATTGGCCCAAGACTATATCCAATGTTGGGCCAATATCATGCCAATATTGCTTGCTACAAGAATAACCAACATTACAGATAAGATATCAGTCACACATGCTGACGTATCGACATATCGAATCAAGCAAGTTGATGCAACATTTTACATCGAACAATTTTGTTGTGAGATCTAACTGCAGCATATATGATATAATATGATGAAAAAATGAAATGGAAAGTTGTGTTTTGAAAACGAGGCTCTTACCATTTCAAGCCACCGAACAATGCAGTCATTGTGAAAGAGGTGGGTACAGGGCAAGCAGCGCACATACTCGCACAGCGTGAAATCCTCCATGCATATTGTACACTGACTGTTACGAGCTACACCAGCATTACACAGCACACACGGTCACGGTTTCAGATATTCACTGCAACTAATACATGTACTGTCGTAATAATCATGCTAAAAGCCCCAACAACGTTTATGACACCGTCATCACAGCAAAGCAATTAAACTAAATTTACAACTTATAAGCATTAGATATGAAACATAAAATATGTAAAATATGTATTTCCAGTAACTATTCAGTTAGATTTATTCCAAACTTTCAAGAACTCTTCATCATTGCTGCAGATTATCAAGTGTTTTGTAGCGTTTAAGATTAAGCCAAGCCAATCATTTTTTTGTACAAATCTAATTACATCTTTGGCTTAAATATCCAGGCTTCATCTGCATCACGGGCAAGATTTTCTAACATGTGGCAGCAACGTGCATGCATTTGAACCATTGTAAACAAAACAATACAATGTGCGATAAAAAGCACACAAAAAGTTGCAGCAATTGGTTAAGAATTGAAATCACACTAACCAAGCTGATCTGAACTGATACTAATTGTCGGCACGGCTGCAATTTCCGACGCAGTAGCTGGCGGTGTACCATTAGCCATCTCTTGCATCAACTGCAAAGAACACGGAAGACATCGGTCAAGCCGAAACAATAATCTGCCTAACTACAACATCTGATCAATGAAAACATGCAGCAAAGAAGCTGTAACTAGTAAAATGTGTTATATAGCCTAATCCACATAAAATCTGACAATGACGATGGTGACGAACAAAATGATGACCACTGACTGAATGTTTTGGGCGTCCGTCTGATATGCTTCACTAACATGAACTAAAAAAGAACGCGAAGAGTGCAAACCTCCAGGAACGCTACATCAAATTTTCCACCGAGTTCGCCAGGTAGCAGCACTATATTCGGCGAAGGTTTGGACTATCCGGCAATGGTAAATGATCCTTCAATCTTATCCTGAATCCACATGCTGATCCGGATCAGCGCCAAAATCTTACAAACTCTAGCTCAGGCGAAGTCTAGCCTTCACTGAAAATTTGTGGCAAATCTGCGTCTAACTTTTTGCACGATCCTGCTAGCAAACCAACTAACTAACAGAAAAATAAACAAGTAAATGCTGAGGATCGCCTAAGCTCTTTGGCAGAAATAAAAATGCCGGGCAGCGAATGGAATTATAATTGAGTAGCTGAGCAAGTAATAAATAAACAGACTTGTCCAATCATGACGTCAATGACTGTGTCAGCCACTGATGCATGAGTGTGACCTCTATACCCGGCATCTCTGTACATACAGACACATTCGTCATTACACAATACATCGATAATCAAATTTGCATCAACAGTCATTAAAAATTTTTTAAAATCTGATTAAAAGTGACAAATTACATTTTTACCTCTGTCAGAGAAAGCGGTTACGTTGTCGGGGCTATCTGTCAGTCAGTCTGTCTGCAAATTATTCAAAAAGTTACAATTTGAGTTATCTGATGAAATTAATGGAGTGGTAAAAATTCACTAAAAACACCAAGTGGTTAGATCTTTGTGGTGATCTGAATCACAATTCAGATTCCAAAATTTTTAAAGGATATATAATAAACCTATATTTACGCAGATTGTATCAAGCTAACTAAATCTGCCAGGTCAGTGGAAGTATGAGATCTCTGAAATCTTTTTATTAAGTTTTACAACAGCTTCATCTGCTTGCCAGTTTGCCTCATTAAGTTTCAGTTAAAAGCAGTATGCCGCCGCTTCGATGTTCAACTTAATCTCACAGTCACCTTGTGCTAGATGGGTTGAAAAAAAGTAAGCGGGACAGGAAATTGCAATTTTCCAACAAACACTACCAATTTTCTACAGAATTCCGACAAACAGCTGCAAATTTCAGACAGAAGAAATTATGGGTGCTCAAAATTTCAATTTTGCTTCTAAATTCAACAAGAATGGGGGTATTTAGCCCCAAATTTTGCATTTTCAAACAAACATCTTCCGATAAGCAGAAGATTTTCGGACAATTTTCCGACAGCCCAAAATTTAGGGGGCAACTGTTCCCTCCCATCTGCCCCCCTGGAAACGACGCTACTGGCTAGGAATTCTGACTGAATACAGCGCTTTGAACCTACCATACACCAGAGCATACAGCGAGATCTAAAACATAGGTCTACTGCAGATGCCTTGGAAAGAAACTATATAGTTTGACTGCAATATTTACAGATGCACCGAGTTGTTGGCGAGTGTACTGGGCAGTGGTCTACCACTACGCAGCAGATGGTTCAGCAATCTGCGCACAATGAACCACAACACAGCGTGCATGCGCTCACAGTTTTTGATCGGCCGTTAGCTCGCGCCTTCAGTACCATGTATCGTCTGTCTGTCTGTAACGCATGGCTAAACCGTATGTCACAGCGGGTCGGCGTCGGCAAGGGTATCGTCATATAGGATGACGACTTCCTATAGGCTGTCAGTAGTAACCATGTCACAGCGGTTTGGCCGCAATTTCCAGGCTTGCCGTGGATATGAAATTTCCCATCCATATCCATATCCATATCCACAGATTTTCCATGGACCATGGATATATCCATATCCACAGACGTTTATCCCGCTTACATGTAGCCCCGAATTTTTGCCAAATACAGCAGTACAAAAGCGTCTATTTTCCCCTCCCCCCAAAAAACATGGCACAAATATTTCCCTCTTGAAATTGTTCAAAAAGTTAGTAAAAGTAAAAAAATAAACACACATTTGCAATGAAATGTACGATCTTAGTTGAGTATGTCAAGTCTCGTAAAAATCTACATAATTTTATAGACGCTGTTTTGGCCGACCGTTAGGTAGAACCTTGGGTACGTTGTCTCTCTGTCCTCGGTCTGTCCGTAATGCATGTATTGTAGCTAAATGGTACGTCAAAGACAGTCGGCAACGATACAGTTAGATAAGGCGATGGCAACTTCCTATAGGCCGTCAAATGATACCATGTCTCTATCTGCAAATACCAAATTCTCTATCTGGATCGCATAACGATAGTTCCGTGGCGCCACCTTGTGAATGATATAGACTTGTGTCGCAGCTCAAAATCGCCCAAAAAATCCATAAAACCACCTATTTTGGCGTTCAAGGTCATTCAAGGTCATTGAATTCGGCGCCAATCGACAGCGGGTGTACGACTTCCTATTATTGATTAATAGTAACCTAGGCCCTATCTCGCATTGTTACTGAGATACAGCGACTTATTGGCCAAAAATCGCAAATTTTGCCCACCCCCTCTCATTCAGAACCCTCGTTCGGGGTCACCCCTTTCGAATTTATGGGAAAGCTGGACGGTTCCTGAAACTAGAGTCTTCCAGGCAGCGATGGTAAAGATTTGGTGATTCTATCTTGCACCGCTTTTGACTGATCCACCCGTGTGACAGACAGACGGACAGACGGACGAACAGAATTGCGATGGCTAAGACGCGCTGAAAGCAGTAGCTGCTTTTGCGTGTAAAATGGCTAAATAGTGTATAGCTCTTCACGGAAACTCATCTCAAAAGATACAAAACGTCACCTGCCATATGGTATCACACAGCATTACCTGCCACCCAACCAGGGTTGTTAGCAATACTGGCAAAAATATTGCAATAGCAATAGCAAAACTTGGTAAAACAAAAAATTTGAGCTAATGCTCACGAGACACATGAAAGCCTATAGCAGTTCAGGTTCAGTCGTTCAGCTGAAAATTGGGGTGTTCACGCTAAGTTAGTATACAAATAACATATTCTCTATCTGGATCGCATAATGATAGTTCCATGGCGCCACTTTGTGAATGATATAGACTTGTGTCGCAGCTCAAAATCGCCAAAAAAATCCATAAAACCCCTTATTTTGGCGTTCAAGGTCATTGAATTTGGCGCCAATCGACAGCCAGTGTACGACTTCCTATTAGTGATTAATAGTAACCTAGGCCCTATCTAGCACTGTTATTGACACAGAGACTTACTGGCCAAAAATCTCAAATTTTTCCCACCCCCCTCTCATTTAGCGCCCTCGTTTGGGGTGACCTCCTTCGATTTTATAGAAAAGCTTTACAGTTCCTAAAACTAGAGTCTTCCAGGCAGCCAACGGTGAAGATTTGGTAATCCTAGCTTAGACCGTTTTTGACTGATCCACCCGTGTGACAGACAGACGGACAGACAGACAGAATTGCAATGGCTAAGACGCGCTGAAAGCAGTAGCTGCTTTTGCGCGTAAAAAAGTATTGTAATACTGATTGCAATACTATTTTTCAAGTCAGTACTGCAATACTATTGCAATACTTTTTGCAAGACTCCACTGCCCACTTCCCCTAAAATAAATTTTGATTTTTGTCACTGTGTGCAACTTTTTCTAAATTTTAGGTTGACTACAGACTGTATGATAATGTGGTCAACCCAGAATTTAAACGATAAACAAGTCGTGTTAACATCTCATTTTTTGTTTGGTCTTTTTCATGCGATAAAACAAAACAACGAAGATTCTTTGCATAATTAAACAGCATCCTAACAACTGAGAGTGTAATCTATACCAAAAAGTATTGCTTTTAAGTATTGCAATATTTCAGCATTAAAAGTATTGCAATACCACATGCAATACTAAACATGCAACCAGTATTGCAATAATACCGGTTGCAGTACTAAAGAGTATTGCAATACTTACTGCAATAATTGCAATACTGTAATATTAACAGCCCTGCATCCAACACAGGCAAACGCACCCCGCCATAACCCCAGCCACACAGGCCGGTACTCGATTTACTTACCCCAGACAGATGGAAGGCTGAGTTGGCCTTGGTGTTGTGTTGGTTTTGAGCCTATACCGAAATGGTTTACCTGTGTGCAGACCATCACCCATCCAAGTATTAACAACTTGATAGCAAAGTTGAACCAATGCCCTCACGATCGCGAGTCCAACGTCCTAACCGTTATGCTACCAAGTCGAGTATGACTGTTACATGCAGTCAGAATGGAGTGAGAGACCTGGAGACTGACGGAGTGGTCGGAGTGAGTGGCCGGAGCAAGGCATTCAGGCCGGCCAGTCTGCGTCGAGCTTCAGTCCGCAGCATCTGCCAGTCAAAGCTAGCAGCAGCGGCAGCAGCAAGAGCATCCCGAACTGCCGGATGACGTGCTGACGACGACGAGGTCGTGGGTGGCGGCATCAACCCGGGCAGTTGGCTGATCACAGAAGCTAACTGTGACGGACTCACCCCAAGACGCACGGCGGCCATCTCTGACGCCGCCGCAGCTGCAGAGCCTAAAACAATTGAAAACTACTACTGCACACCTCGTCTTCTCCGTGCGATCCCCTTTCCCCTTCCTTCTCATCTTCCCCGTTTCCTTCCCTTCTCTCTCCCTTTCATCTCTTTCGCTCCCATTTACAACGTATTTCCCCCTTCTTCCCCTGCCCTTATATCCCCTCTCCTCTTTCTTTTTCATCCCACTCTTTTAGAAGTAAGCCATCTCATCCAGCTATGGTAGTGGGGGAGCGCTGTAAGCTCCCCCCGCGGCATCCGTAGTGCAGCTGCAGCCGAAATCGAATTTGGTGCATTCTGTCCTTAAAAGGTAACATCTGGTAGCAACAATTTAGAAAAGATTGTCCTGATATTTGACTCACTGTTGAAAATGCTACTGCACATAGGACAAAATCCGACTGCAGACTCGCCATTTCCATTCTTTACTGCACATTATGTGTCAAAAACGCACTATTTTAGCCTGGCCGTGCGCTGCAGTACCGTGGTCACTGGGCGGCGTCGACGTCGAACCACCGCGAGGAGACTGGAGAAGCAGGGATGATAAAATGCCAGTGCCACCACCAGCGCCACCAGTGAACGCTGCCGACTGACGTGAAGAATCCTGTCCAGCAGCGTCACTGCTTTGTTCCAGGGCCCCCGCACTCGCACTGCTCGGCTGCTGAGACTGACGGAACCAGCGAACCAATGCCCGCGTCAGCACCATCTACATCAGCCGCAGCAGCATCATCATCAGGGGTGTTGTGGCCGGAAGGAAGAGAGGAAAACTGCCCCTCCCTCTAGATTTTGGGCTGTCAAAAAAATTTTAGGAAATATTTTTCTTGTCAGAAAGTTCATCCAAAAATGCAATTTGGGGGGGGTAAAAAAATCTTCATTTTGGGGAAATTAGGGACAAAATTGAAATTTTGAGCACTGCACCCTGTTGGAAATTTGTTGGAAAATTGCAACTTCCTGCCCCGTTTACTTTTCTGACCCATGACGCCGCTGGTCATCATCATCATAGAGGAAGAAGCCAATAGGAAGAAGCGGCAGGCCATCTAATGATCACATCACAATGCAAGTCTCTATTTTATGCGAGCGCACCCCTGTTGATGCACTTGAATCTCTGTCCGTTAATGAATGTTAGGCTAACCTTAAACAAGTGTCTGAAGTGTGATAAAAACGAACCTACATGTATGTATACTCCAGAAAATAGTTTAAGCATTCAACACACTAATTTGACGGCTCCCAACAGTCGATCGTGTGGCCCCTATACACTACATGATACATAATTATAACTATCTGACAACACGTAATGAACGTAAGTTCAGTACGTGTTGTCAGTTAGTTATAATCATGTATCATGTATGTGTCAAAATGAATCATCTTGGTAGCCACTGTGATGCTGTCAGAACCAAGTCTGCAAATTAATACACACTACACTAATAAAACATATAACCAATAGACTAATAGTAGGCCTAAATACGTTTTATACAGTAATAACAATAATGACAAAAATAATAATGTGGTAGTCAAATTTGTACAGTGGCATTAGATTGGCGTACATTTAATGCAGATGAATCCACAGAACTGTCTTCATTCAAGTCACTGTAAAACACACAATGATGACAATGACAATGTTCAGAAGTTAACGCTGTCTGAAGTGTGTACTATAAACAAACAACACACTTTTAACAACAGTACAATGCAACACATGAAAAATGAGTACAGAACTATGGGTATGCTGAGTTTATTGCATCACTTTTTAACGCTTAAAATAAAACCAGTTTTTACTGCTAATGCTTTTAGGCTACAGCATGAATTAGGCCTAAATAACTTATGAACAATAAAACATTCTTATTCAAAAACTATGAATTTCTTAAAATATCGAATTATTACATTTTGAAAGCGAAAACCACTCAGTTAATCTCTCTGCTGATATAAATGTGATAGAAATGGCAAAACGTCCACATTTTTAGTATAGACAATGAGTGCTAACCTTGTTAGTTCTTCAACAAAACCTTCTCCACATAATGGACAAGTATAATCCTACAACATAATAACTTACAACGAATAAATAATTAGCATAACAAGTTAAAATGAAAAAACACATTTCTAGCAGGAGATTCAGGGTATACTAAACAGTTTGATTCATCTCCAATCTGCATGGCAGGGAGCAGATGTGTGCAACTGTAAACATACAGTATCTTTCATTAAACCTGATTAAACTCAATTTTATAATCCATAAAGTAACTTTAAAAATATGACAAAGTTCTCCAGACCTCTAACATGAGTTGACCCTTTGCTTTCAGAAGACACTACATAGCTTAGATGCTTGTTCTTCTTGCGGATACAATGCACAACTAGTAATGGTAAAAATATTCTTTTATTAATAGGCTTAAGGTCGTAACCCTGTCCATAAACCTATCCTTACTCCTAAACATACTGTGGGTGGTGCGAATTATAGGAGTGCCATGTTCTTGCAGAAAAAAGGCAATGCTTAGCAAAATAATTGCGGGCCAAAGTAGTAGCAGGAGGCAGGAGCATCTATGTCTACTGAGAACTACACTCAAAGTGTATTACTTCTCTCAAGGGGGGGGGGCAAATTTTAGGACTTCTGGGGGGCAGTCATCGTTTCACTGGAACTTGACCAGAAGTGTTTTGCAGGGCTAAAAATGCACTAAATTTATTTTCGGCCGAGGCTCCGCCTCGGACCCCAATGGAGAATCCTACGACGGTCCCCATGCAGATCCTATAATATGCTGGAGAAAAAAATATCCCCTCCCATTTCTTATTCATTTGACGTTTAAACCCCTTCCCCTTGGAAAATTTTCTACAAAAATTTCCGAGTAAGGATAACATTATCTGTCGTTGGGGACAATGTAGCACGTGACTAAGCTTTAACGTGAAAGGGGTTTGAGTCGGTCGACATGGAGGGGTGTGGGTTAAGCATTGGAAAGGGAACTGTGAGGGGGGCTTGCGTAGTGTGTCCAAGGAGCAATAAACGCCATTGGCAGGAGGCACTAACCCTCATACCCTAAACCTATAACCCCTTCCCTAACCATAGAACCATAGACCGTTTACATCTGATATGGTTAGAAGTTGCGCGAATTCCTACTACTTGTGGCCCGCAATTATTTTACTAAACTAAACTGTAGCATTAGCCTAATTACGGATAAAACGTAATCTCGTTTGACATTCATCAATATATCAGTTTACTCCAATTTCGACGAGTTTGTAATGAACAGAAGGCAAGATACACACTGAGATAATAAAAACACACAACCTCAAAACGTGGTTCAATGTCAACGCAACAAATGTGACAGAAATATATTCTAGCAGACTGCCGTTCCCTCGTCGCGACGGACGCTTCGGCCATTGTTTACCCAGCTGGAACTCGACTGCCTCTTAATTTTATCACAGCTGTTAAATATTCTATATTACCGGTGGTTCGACTTTGTGGTTCGACTTCTCAATCTCAGTTCTGAATCTCATTTCTCGTACTTCTGCAATCTGCAGTCTGCACCATGGTCATACTTCAGTAACTTAGCGGCTGCCAAGTTGCCAAGGCCTTTTGCTAGTTTGCTTTTGCCAAAGCTTTTAGCCTGCGGTGCTTTTTAGCCGGCCGTACTTAAGTAGCAGTCGAGCAATTGCCATGATTGTCGTCATCTGTCCGTCTGTAATCTGTATATATAACGGTTGTATTGTGTGTGACTAAGCTTTAGATGGTATGGAAAAACGTTTCAACGAATAATTAGCCATGTGAGTTAAACTCGAGCATGCAAAATTTTAGTCACCTGGTACTAAGGGAACATTTTCAAATTCGGGGTTAAAATAGGAGGGGGTAGGAAATTCAATGAAAAACTCGCCACATCTCGGAAACGGTGAGAGATATGGCCAAGGTTATTATTAAACACTAATAAAAAGTGGCATATTGGCTTTTAAATGACCTGAAAGTCATTGACCTTGTTTGACCTTAAAGATCACTGACAACCAGTACGGTCGGTTCGGCTATCCTAGCGACATCTGCAGGGCTTATATGAGTTGGGTGTCGTGTTTAACATGACATAGCATAACTCAGCCTCCTAACCACTGGTACTGGCGTAGCCATGGGGGGCACTGGGGCACGTGCCCCAACCCCCTTAGCAGCCCACTTACTCAAAATAGTGCCAAAATGCATCAAAACACGTCATTTTCACACAAAAAAATGTGAAAATTTTCTGGGGATGAAGCACAGCCTCCTCCCCAGACCCGATCTCTGAGGGAGGAGACACCCCTCCGCATGCCTCACTCTTCAAGTGCTCCCACTACAACCAGATTCTGGCTACGCCACTGCTCCTAACCTTAGTGTAATGGAAAACAAGCTAACTGGGGTGTATGTGTCTAACTGTTTTTAGCATGTGCACTGTATGGTAGATGCTGATGCTGCGGTATTGTTAGCTCATTCATGAGGCATTTCAATCAAACGTGGCAAGACGCGATTAACTGCAAAACACTGCAAATTAAGATCTTCACTCAAATAAGCTGATATAAAGTAGGCAACTGTAGAGCAAGTGCCCAGACGTATTTTAACGTCAAGAATAAGTGTCATACTTTGAAGCAGAGTTAACGTCAGTCATTAGCACACAGTGACAATGAAACTCATGTAGGCCTATCCAATGATTTGCACTGCAAGTAAGTTTATTAATAAAACACAAGTAACACCTAGACAAAATTTATGGTAAACAATAAAAGCAACAAGCTATACACATCAAAGAAAAATATCCCAAATATTTTACACTGAACAGAGAAATGTACAAAAAAAAATTTGTAATCCAGAGTGCTTTAATAACATAGAAGAATTACAACATAACTTTAGAACAATATATCACATTTGACAGCCACAATTGAAAATAAAATCTTACTACAAATTACAAACTAAACAACAACTGTCATGCAATTATGCTCTTCTTTGGCACAAAGCTGAAAAAATGACCATTGCATTGTACATACATGTAACAGAATAACTGCCATAGCGCATCAGCACCGTGCAAAACAATGAACAGTAATGCTAGTGATATCATACAGGTGTACATGTACAAAAATGATTATGGAAGGTTCTGTTACTTATTTCTGAACATTTTCGGAATGCATCATAAAATATTCAGTTATTCATACAAACAAACAACAAAATACAAACAACATACAAACAACAAATTTAGTACTAACACAAACTTAGCATGCTGTACAAAATTACTAGCGCAAGCTTGGCACACTTCAAATAAATAATAGTTGCTGCAGCGTTAGAGTGGCATCATGCCAGGGAAAGAGATAATTGCCCCAGAAATTTTGGCCTATCAGAAAATTTCCTTTGTGTCCCAGAAATTTTCTTTGTGTGAAAAGTTTCTTCCAAAAATGCAATTTGGGACTAATAGCAGCCTGACAAAAAACTACTTAAGTAGAAGTAGAAAGTAAAAACTTCTACTTAAGTAGAGTAACAAAGTAGAACTACTTCATTACAATCCAACACTGATAATGGTCCACCAGAATCACATGCACATTATGCCACAATAAAAATCAGAAAAAAAATTATGCACAATTGCACATAATACTAATATCAAAAAAATAACAAATATACCAGATACAACTGGAATGAAACTCGACAAAAGCAGGATTTATATTAAATGACATGATTACCAAAAATGGAACAATAACTAAATAGAAAAACCTATGAAAAAAACAGAAAAAATGACAACTGTACAGAAAATAATTACACAACCCAAGTGCTTTTATATTGCACAATATAATTAATAAAAACTATAACAAAATTAGCATAATTAATGTTAAAAAAACAGTTGAATAATATCAATCTCAGAAAGTGTCAGCCTTATCACTCACAGAAGCATAAGCAAGGTTCTGCCATCATATATTCATTCCACCCTTTTACTTCCTCCCTTCCATTCCAGTCTCCTTAAGAGCAGAGGCCTAGCAAAAACTAAACTTTGTACATTTTAGTCACATAATTTCATGTCTTGTGAAAAAAAATTCAAAACAATTTTCAAAAAAATCCATTCCTCAGATATGTTAGCAGTGGCATAATTATGCAATCTGCTGCAGATGCAACAAAACTATGCTATCCTAATCCTGTCCATTATTATGTTGCTAAGACAAGCACGATGATAAATGATCTGTCTCAGCCTGGTGCTCAACTGTTTGTGTGAAGCACCACAAAGCTTCCTCAATAGAGTCCCTAAGAACAGCTATAACTTTGTAATAAACAGGAAAAAAACAAAAATGATACCAGAATGCAGAAATGAACAGTAGATTACATTATGCACAACAGTATAAGAGGAATTGCTCTTTACATCATGGCAAATCTTTAACAAAACAATCCATGTAATCTAAAAAAAGCTTTTCAAATATAACAACAGGAAAATACAAAACAAAAATACACATACACAAACAGAACTCCAGTCTTACCCACACAATTCTTGCAAAAGTATTTAGCACATTTCGTAGATAAATCATCAAGTTACGCTATTGCAAACATAGAGTAAAATAAGAACACCTATGCCATAGAAAAGACTACATATACAACAGCAATCGAGCATTAAAGGAATGAATGCATGATAACAATACGTTGCTAGTCTGTCTTAGCCTTGCCTGCATACAAGTAGATGATGACTAGCTTCATGATGGTGGCAACGATGCCAGGAATGTTTGGTAACTAAACACAAATACAGCAAAATAGCCAGCCTGCTGCCAGACACTTCTAACTTAAATTACAGTTGGTACTTAATACTGGAAAAAAGAATGGCGCTTCAAATGCACCACAGCCATAGGACCACCATAGCTGCCGAGGTCTCAGAATTGAAATGCACGAGAACGAGTCCAGTCCCCTCTCCCATCACCTGCCGTCCTTTCCTTCCGTTCACTTTTTCTTCCTCGTCCTTCTTTCCCTTTTTCCTCACTCCGTTTTCCTTCCAGTTTTTGGCCCCTTCCCATCCCATGGTTCAAAACTGTGAAGCATTCTAAGCTCTCCAGAACATTTTTGTGCATTTTTACATCCAAAATTGTGCCTAATGAAAACACTTTTTGTTGCTTAAAGGTATTGTTAGTAATTTATTTCGAATTGACCACTACTGTGTGAAATAAAAACTTGGGCAGGCGGAAAAGCGTGAGTTGACTGAAAATGTGTGAGACTCACGCGAGATGCGTGAGACTTGGAAGGGCTGGACCACATCCTAAAAATTTTCATAAGACTTTCCGAATTTGGTCACACAATTTTACTAAGAATATCTGCTACTCATATTCTCAACTGCATTCTTTGCTGTTCTTTATGAAATTTTTTTAAAGTCTAGGCTATATGTCTGCCAATCAGATGCACTAATACAGATCATGTGACATAAGACCCCACATTTTCAAGAATGTGATTAAGGAAATGAATTGGAACTTTGATTAAAATGTCTGCACTGTTAACACTACAAACTAAGAAGTTACTGCATTTTAAGGAATCCTGTTCTCAGTATTAAATGTTAACTAAATACAAAGTAAAAAAACACAAATACATACATAAATGTTTGGATCACTGAGCATCAGACCATAGACAAGCCAGCAAGAACAGCAGCTTAAACTACCAAGCAGCATTATCAGTGGCATTCCCTCAGCATTCTTCTGCTGAATATTTCCTATCTGTAACAGTTCACAGTCGACAACAGTAAGCTAGAGAAACTACAGGGCAAAATGAAACATCTAGTAGCTCACAAGAACCCACGTAGTAAAACACCCACGACTAAATGGCTAGCTGGCTCAAAAGTTACAAGCCAGCTGTAACCAGCTTGCAGCTATGCAAAAATCTCGAAAGATAAAAGATATGAAGATCAAATCAGGCAGCAACTATTAAGTGCTAAAACTAATGAAATCAAACTAATTTTGATTCGATCACCTTCGATGAAAGCCAGCTAAAAAACAAATGTATTCAAAATATTCAAAGTAAACTTGACAGCTTGCTATGCTCAAACGTAAAAATGTAGCTCGAAATAGATAGCCTAGGCAAAACACAGAGCTGCTCACTTGGTGAAATCAAGTTTGTCATACTCATATATTATACAAGGGTCATTCAGCAAATAAGTTTACAAAATGGCACCATTCCATTAATTCTTAAAATAGGAAAAATCCAAAAAATATGTTTTGTTTGGAATTTGATTCTAAACATATGTAAAAATTTTTCTGATGCTGACGTCATTATTGTGACTTCATCTCTTAACAGAACGCAGTCTATTTGTGTATTATGTCAGCCACCAGTAATGTAGCATAACTCAAAAGCGACAACCAACATAGGAGTGAAAAAAAGAATAAACATTAGAAGTTAATGTTACCTCTTTAAACAATAAACATTAACGTTTTATTTTTCAACATATCGTCCAAGTTTGTTCAAACATTTGTTCTATTTTGTCAACAAGTTTCTGAATGCCTGATGCAAAGAATGATGCTGGCTGCTGTCCGAGCCACTGACGAACGACTGATTGCACCTTGGTATCTGATACAAATTTCTGACCACTGAGCATTTTCTTACACCAAACTTGTACTGTTGGCTTCACAAAACACTTGTTGCCATACACTGGATGCATTGCAGAAGGAATTTAATTTGCATTAAGTCTTTTTGCTCACAAAAAAATCAATAACGGTATGCTGTTCATTACGGGACAATTTCAGTGCAAACGCCGCCGTATTTTATGTTTATAAATGACGTCACAGTAAGTCATCTTCACAAAACTAACAACCTGTACTCAGATTAAATTCCCTACAAAACGTATATTTCAGATTTTTTATATTTAAAAATTCACTGGAATGGCACCATTTTGTAAACTTATTTACTGAACGACCCTCGTACTTACCACTTCAAATGCAGGTAATGTCATGAGAACTGAGGTTAGCAAACTACTGCAGAAACCCAGCAAACCAGCTCGCTCCATCGTACCATCTTGCAGTCTTGTATACATGTACCAATAGAGGGCAACATCGTACAAACAGGCCAAGCAAAGAAACAACAACGGCTTTACCTTCACGATCACATATTGCACGCACACACACACACAATCAAAACATATGATTGTAGACAAGACAAAATGCAGCACAAAGAGCATGCAAACTCCAGAAGGCAAAAGAAACACTAACAAACAGTTGATATCAACATTAATAAAACAATCACTGCTGTATATTACACTGATGTTTGCAGTTAGCAAGTGTTTAACTTGACCAATCTTCACTGCAATGATCGAGGCTTCCATTTGACCATTTCCAACAATGCTCGACTGCGTGATCTCCATAAAGCATGCATGTTTCTTTTAATACCAAGTAGCTGACATACGTTTACTGTTTCACTTTTTTATGTGACATACATAAAACACTGCATATAGCATGCAACATATAAATTTCTATTTAGTTCACAGCTAATTTTTTGCTGCTACCAATGTTTGATGAGATTAAGTGGTATGCACCTGTAGAATGCCTGTGTTGATACATTTTGATGATACATAGCGATGGCATAGCCAACAGAACTGTTTGACACATACAGAAGTAAACACAGCAACAAAGCTAAACTGGACAGAAATAAGAGGCAATTTTGTACCAGTACCTTGGATCTAGCAACCAGCAGATAAAGTGTCACATAAAGTAGCTGCAAAAGTGATCCAATTCCATTGAGAAATATCAGTATACCATCTTCAATCATCAGACCATAGTGAAACATGCCAAGGCAACTACAATAAACATTAAAAAGAAAATAAGATAATTTTTTAAAAATCACATAAGTCGAGCTCCTCTGACTAACAAAATCAAATACAGGGCTACAAAAATGTGTTTTGATTGATCATATTATGTGACCAGACTGGCAGGCACAAAAGGACTCTGATACACTTGTTTGTCAAACGATCCCGTGAAAATTTTCAAATCTACATTGTGATACAAATATAGTCAATTGTTATTTAAACCACCAAATCAGCCCCATGCATTAAAAATATTCATCCGAATCCATTGACAACTTTTTGAGTAATGTTGTAGAGAGATCGTAAAAGGTAACAAGTACTTCAAGCAAAGCTCATGAAACATGCAACAGCCTATAGCAGTTCCTGTTTGCAGGTTGTCCTGATATATATCCATCTGTTTCATCGCAATTCACTAATAAAGTGTGCAGCACAGGCATAAGTTTTTAAAAAATCACTAAACCCCCTATTTTGAAAGTTCAAAATCGTTCAAGGTCATCAATGTTAATACCCATTAAAAGCTTGTCAGAGTTCTTGTTATCGTAAGCAACAAGTCTATGTCTATCTGCAACTGTTTTCACATTAGACAAGCCAACAGTAGTAAAGTAACTTTTTAAAGAAGTATCTCTCTTTGACACCTGCGTGTGCAGGCCTCCTTGGGGTCAGGATTTAGACTGCCAAAAATCTACGTTTAATGCTGAAAATTTCATAGACAGGTCGTCTTGGTCTATCTCAAACCATTATGGCGCAATTTACTCTTGAAATATGTAATACACAGTAACAGTAACAGTAACACAGTAACACAGTATTTAATAAAATATGTGACAAACGCACATAATAAAATAGCAAAACAGAAGAGAAATGTAATTTAGACAAGGTAACATAGCACAAAATAATTAGACACAGTCAAAAAGTGATCTAACTAAAAAAGACTGTTTATGCAATTTTTTACTACAAACATGCAAACTGTCTGGACGCTCGGCGTAACATGACAACAGTTCATGAAGACAGTGACCAGATTTCGTAATACTGTGAAAAAGATCACGTGAGCAAGATTCCGCAATATCATTAAAAGACATAATC
>Ga0056128_1004324_pt1 | contig 17736 bp, 12 predicted proteins | sample WorMetLIZISLAND2_FD_71113 | JGI IMG/M metagenome (GOLD analysis project Ga0056128, IMG submission 71113) | Marine gutless worms symbiont microbial communities from Max Planck institute for Marine Microbiology, Germany - Olavius geniculatus... ... | reverse complement strand
ACTTAACTAAGACTTAAAGATGTAATATAATGTCCATCAGTACTCAAAATGCAGCAAGACCGCACAGATAACATAAGAAGTTATTACTTTGACTGAACCGAGACCAAAAAAAATTTTACGTCTAGAAATTGCATCCGCTACAGGCAAACAATTGAACATATTCATACATTCAGCAATAACACGGATTACGGACCACCCTAAGAATTTATTATTTTAATTTTATGTAAATGGTATCTTTGAAACAATGTTACAGCTGCAAAAACAATACGTTACGTAGACTGAGACCGTCCTCCCAAAGATTACTGAGATCCCCAATGACTTACTGAAATGCCGCCACTGTTCTTAAGTCTGCTAATACCGTTGGGTCAGTTTTGACCCCAAAGCAAAACTTTCTGTGCAGTTATTTCTGCAGTGGTTGAAAATAAAAATTGTATAATTTCTTGACTTTTAACATTTTTATGCATACAATATCTGCGCTAGATCGTTTAAAGACCAAGACCGCTTGAGTCCCTCGAACGAGCCCATTTACACCATGTCCCAAAGTTAGTGACACCCTTTGCTTCAAACACGTCCAGTTCAGTTTGTAGTTTATGAATTACAACGAAGTATCGTACACTGCACTGTTTAAACATTGCCTACCGTTACATTTATTATAACGTCTGCAAATTACCGTGTGTGCTCAGTGTAACGTCATTATGGCGTTAGAGTTTGTTTACATCAAGATTACGTTCAGTACGTTGTTATTGACAGGGTAATCAAGGAGTATCTCACTCGCCTAAGACTAATACCTCGTTTACACGATCAAGCTGGCTCGACAAGCTGCTATATGTTAGCTAAACGAGCCAGCTCGATGTTTGCTCGATGTTTGCTTAATGATTGCTTCGTGTAGGCTATGCTTTATGCATGCTTCATACTTGCTGGAAGTTTGCTCGGTCGTGTAAACGGGATAGAAGTAGCCACTTTAAGAGCTTACTTTAAAGACTATTGTTCAGAATAATTGTCTTTATAAATGATTTAAATCTTGTATAAACAATCTGTCAGGCATTAACGATTTTACGCTAACTTATCTGTAGCGGTGTTGCTAATTTTGGGATACGGTGTTCAGTATCAAACTGTGTTTACATCTGCATTATCGCATTTGTACATTTTATTCAATAGCCATGATTGAATAATTGGTTGGTTGCAAAAGTGTACATTATTGTGGTTGGTTTGCATGACGTGTACAGTTGGCAGAGCGAAGTGCTCGCATGGAAAGCGCAAAGCCCGTCTCCACGTTCACCGCGTCCTGTGTGACGCCAACCAAACCATCGCGAGGTACCACAGTGTTACTGCAAAGTTGAACATGAAGATGAAAATAAGCTTATTTTGTCGTGGAACGAACAAAGCTGATTTAGCTTACGGTGGTCTTAAAGAAAAGAAGTATAGTATAGAAAAGAGGTTTTTTGTAACGCCATGTGGAATTCTGATTTTGTTTGCTTGTTTTTTCTATAGATTTTTCATCACTTTTGAGCTGAAACGTGAAACGCTGAGTGTGGAACAGTGTGTTGTGCTCATAGGGGTGCGTACATTTCTGGAGGAAGAGATGGTTCGCATCGCTCAACTTCTGCGAGAAATGCTGTCACGTCGCCCGTCGCGCGAAGATCTTCAGAGACGAGGCATTTATAAAGGTCCGTACAGCGCTGTATTGATCATGTTTGACTCTTGTCAAAATTGAAAGTGAAAAAAACGATATTTTGATCCCGTGGCGTAATGATTAAAGCTTCACGTGATCCTGTATGCCAGGACTAGCGTGTTGTGCAGCGTCAAAGTCAATGTTCGATTTTTTGGTGGTCAACAGCATATCAAAATTCTTATAAATTTTCAATGCTAAAAACATTGTTGATGTACTGCACAAGCTTGACTAATTAATGAAAAATAATAAGCAGATTGCTTTCATTGAGCTAAGGTCCAATCCTTTTTAGCAAAATTTGTATCGACGGTTGAGTGCCTAAAACCAATTTCTTGGTATGTTTGAATCCACATTTGTTTTTCGTATGATATTTTACCCATGACGAGGTTTGTAAGTTTAACAGCGATTATGACTTCAAATATCAAAACGTTTATTATATAAAGGTGGTATTGGGCAGTCGAATACTTTTATAAGAAAATTAGCTTTTTGTATTGTCTGTACATTGCAAAATTCGGTCCTGAAATTCACGTTTTTGCCAGTTTGGCGTATGTCACGTAAATGCAGCACAAATCAACACACTTTTGCAAAGTTATGCGCTAAATAAACGACCAAAATTGGACACAAAAATATTCACGCGTTTGTGAGATATCGTCATTTCCGTGTTGGGACATTTCTTCGGCTCACGTTGTTTAGGTTTAATGGGGTGTTTACACGATCCAGCAAACTTCCAGCAAACGTCCAGCTCTATTATAACATATGGCAGCAAACGTCAAGCAAACTTCCAGCAAACGTCTAGCAATTCATGTATATTTTTTTGAATACATCTGTTGGAAGTTTGCTGGACGTTTGTTGGATCGTGCAAAGACCCTATAAGTGTCGGCTGGTGCGGCTAGTATCGTGTGGTTGCTGTGTAGAGCCGATGTTCGGTGCGTCGCTTGAGGACGTCTGCAGTTGGAACTGCAGCAAAGTGCCTCAGTTTCTCGTCAGCTGCTTCTCGCACATTGAAGACCGAGGTCAGTTACCAACCGGCTTCACGCTTACATTTCACTCTTTTCGATTTGTCGTGAAGCGTCGGAGCCAGACTTAGGAATGCCACATCGGCAGCTGTCCCGAGGTCTCTAGAAAAAGGAGGTCTTCATGTGTTTGATGGGATTTTCGAGGACTGTTCTGGACTTCGAGGACAGTTTGAGGACACAATATGGTGGTCTTGGCGTCAAAGACCACTGGCTTTGTTCTTGACATTAGCCTTGACGCCTTGCTCTCTTGTCATTTTTTTCTTGTTTTGACTCTTATAACTAGTTTTGAAGTAAAAGGTAAAGGTATCCCATACTCAATAACGAGCACAGGGCCGGAGCTGTTTCCGGTCTTTGCAGGCAGTCATCCTGCAGGTGACGTGGTCATAAACCCGCTGGTAGGCTGCCAGTACTTTGCACCAGGTCCGCGGTTATTTTCCCAGCCAGAGAACGTCACCGACCCTTGACCTTTACTGATTTGTACTGCTTGGTGAACAGAGGCACATGTGTGTGAACAACTTGCTTAAGGTCGTTTCCTGGCAATGCACCGGGCGAGATTCGAACCGGGAACCTTTTGGTCACCAGTCTGGCCCGTTACCGTTACACCACCAAGACACACAAACTATAGCATTTCAACAGCATTACGGTTTAAAATTTGAATTAGATTACTAAGATTTCGTAAGACTTAATAAGATTTGAATGTTGATGTGCAACACAAAATTGTCGTACTTTCTTCTTTACTCACTCAGGCTACTTAGGCCTACTTAGCGGTCGTGGCCTTGAAACTGTTGGCCTCGAATCCGTACCGGTTTGCTGTCAGGCGAGACATGTCATGGTTTGCGTCGACGACAAGCGTTTTTTAACGGAAACCGGCGTCGTCATAAAGGCGCGTTCAAAGCCACAAAAATAAACTGAGCTCTGCGTGTTGTGTTATGTAGCCCATCATCTGATCTGTGCTGTATGTGTCAGGTTTGGACATGACCGGCATCTACCGTCACAGTGGCAGCGTATCCAAGATACAGAACCTCAGAATTCAAGCCAATCAAGGTACGTAAGCAGAATTGTCATCGATGTAACATCTTTGCGTGAGCTGCACATCAGGGAACGAAGTTATGCTATCAGTATACTTTTTTGTCCAACTTTTTCCTACATTTTAGTAGTGGATATTTATGTACGGGAGGCATTTTAAAATAATACTAAAGATGTCACGAAAACAACGAGTAAGCACGCAGTGGATCATTAATACATTTTATCAGGTAAAAACTATTACTAAGTTTTTCATTATTCTTAGAGACCATTAAGATGCGTATATGCTTACAAACACTAATCTTTCAGTCTGCCAACAAAACTAGATTAAAAAAAGCACTTACTGATTTTGTCTTACTGCATTTGCAGACATACGTGGACTTAAACAACGATCATAGTTTGGTTTCTAATGGAAATTAGTCGTTAATTTGCAAAATAAACTAGCACATTGGAAGTTTTTTTTAAAATTACCATTAGCTTTAATTAAGTTGCAGCTTGCTTTACACATTTGTGTGCTTTATGTGATTTCTACGTTTAGCTGTTTTTTGTTGCTTCGATCTATTGTTTTACTCCTTTGTATAGTTTATATATTTTTGCATAATTTGTATTTTTTGTATTTAGTTTAATCTATTCAGTTCACTTAGTTCATTTAGAGTACAGTACGTTGCAGTAAACAAAATTTTGAAAACAGATACAAAGCACATTTAAGCACGAACGGACCAAACTTAAAGGCGCTAAAGTGCCTGGACAAAATTGTGATGTGCAGACTCACTTGTGTTGTATTAGCAGAAAGAACTAAAATCGACACCTTTGATACTATATATTTAAAATGGCTTATGTTGCGTGAATTACGGTAGATGATAACGTATTATGCCAGGTGACTACGATGTTGATGCATACGACGTGCACGTTTTGGCGGGGGCTGTCAAACTGTTCTTCCGTGAACTGCGCGAACCTCTCATTCCAGCCACTCTACTCGACCAGTTCATCTCCGCCAGTCGTCAGTATATGCTGCAACACTCACTAATATACTCGTCTGCATATTGAAAGATTAAAATTTAAAAAGCCATCTCGACGCTAGGAAGCGTCACCTACCATATAGGATCACATCGCAGTGTTACCTGCTACCCGACGCAGGTGAAAGCACCCTGCCTAAACCCCAGCCAGACAGGACGGTACTCGATTTACCTACCCCGGAGGGATGGAAGGCTGAGTTGACATTCGTGGTTGGTTATATACCAAGATGAGCACCCATATTTCCTTTGTCGGAAATTTTTTAGCTGTCTGTACGAAGATTGCACATTCCTGCTTCACCCAACTTTTTAAATTCACGTCACCGCTGCAGTTGATTGTTTTATCACGGCCTAACTTCGGCAGCGGTTTGACTGCCATTGTGATAAAAAAATAAACATTAAGCCACTATATTTTATTGAGCTCTTGTGTTGTACTGCGTTGCGCTGTACACTGTACGGTGGCGTACGCGATGTACAGGTGTGGATGACGATGAGACTCGTTGCAGTGAGTTTGTGTCGTTAATTGCTCAGTTGCCGGAAACGCATCGCGACACGCTTCAGCTGCTGCTTACACATCTGCAGCGGTCAGTCTGTCTAGTCATGGAACTCTACATAGATAGCATAGATAGATAGATAGATATAAGACTTCCTTGGTCTAGTACACAACACGCTCTGTCTGCATCGCTTGTTACCTTGCTTGTCAACTAACACTGTGCTGATATCGACTGAGTTGACCAACGTTCACTGGATCAGATGGTGACTGATCGTCTTTGTGGCAGGAATGGAGCATTTAGGCCAACTTATTCAAAAAACAGTGGGTTTTATTGGGTAAACGCTGCCGCCTTCACTTAAAAACTTACTAAAACCTACGCAAAAAAACTTGCCCCAATATTAATGCAATTACATGTATAGCTTTTTTCCACCAAAGGTGTCTTTGAAGCGACAGAAATGCATGGACCAAAATAAAATTTTTTATATGGTTTTGCTGTTTTCTTGCATTTCAGTTTAGCTCGTTTGCTGTGTGCACTTTGATAATGAAATGTTTCATTACGGTTAACTTTTTTTTAAACAGTAAACATATGAATTTGGAAATGTTTGGATATTTGCTTGCTGTTGACAGTGGGCGTCGTCTAGCAGTCCTCATTCTGATAACTCAAAACTCTCGAAAACCCCCAAACCCATTGAGTTTGGCCTTTAGAAAAAAACCTGGGTTGCCCCCCAAAACCTAAAACCAACAAAAACTCATCGGTTTGGGCTTTCGTTGTTTACAAAAAAACTTTTTCAGCCGTGGCTTGTGCACTGATGGCTGAGTCTTGTCAATCATGTGACGGTGATGATTACGATGACTGTATAATGTGTCGCCAACCTGCTTTGCTCCGTGATTATAGCTTATCAGCAAACAGTTCTATCCACTAGACTATGACAGCGATTAATTGCGTTTCTGCACTGACTGACCGCGTCATGGTGTGTCATCATCGGCGCGGGCAAGGAGTTACAATTTTAGCAGCAAATTTTCCATGCACGAGATTATGAAGGGTAGCAAAATTGTGGGGTTGGTTTTTGAGTTTTGAGTTTTTGGAAACTCGATGTTGGATGCATGGTTGACAATTTTTGGCCGTCTCCGTCTGCGTCTCTGGAAAATCGCCGAAAAGCATCCGTCTTCGTGTTTTTTACCAAAAATTGTCGAATTGCGGTACTCGACATTGCGTAAGGGTGGGGGTTAGGGTTATGGTTAGGGTCAAGGCCAGTGTACACAGTTTGGGTTAGTTTTCGAGTTACGCTTGTGAGTTAAAACTCGAAGCTCAAAACTCGATTCGTCATTGTCTAAACCTCGAGATTATGGGTGCTAGAAATTTTACTTCTGTCCCGAAATTCATCAAAATGGGAGACTTCTAGCCCTAAATTTTTGTATTTTGGGGAGGGGGGGAGGTGGCAGTTCCGTGTACTGCACCGCGGTCATTTTATAAACCTCTCTGTGATGGGGGCGCTGAAAATGACGGACATGAAAATGGAGGACAAATTTAGACAAATTTGCAGGACATAAAGTAGCTTCACATGAAATTGACGGACATGAAATTTACGGACTTGGAAATGCAAGACATGTTTTAAACGGCTGAATATATCAGCCTGGATTAAATAGAGTTTGATTTAGCATTGTTCTCGTGTAACTAATTTTAAGTTGATGTTCTAGTACCATTTTTGGCATTTTAACATAATTATTTAACATAATGCGTATTATCTTCTTACCTTGCTGCTGTAATTTGTGTTATGCCGTTGTTTCGAAAAGAATTGCGCATTGAATTGTAATGTAATCTATTTTTAAACGATATATTTTTTGTCCTCCAATTTCGTGTCCGCCATTTTCAGTCAACTCTCTGTGATGACTACGATGACGATGATGATGCTGTATGCGGACTGGATGCAGGGTGTCGGATCACAGCGCGGAGAATCAGATGACGGCTCACAACCTGTCGATAGTCATAGCGCCGTCTCTGATGTGGTCCTCTGCCGGCGCCGCGACTCCCAGCAGTCAACTCAGCATGACGTCGACCACCCTCGTACTGCAGGGAAAACTCGTTCAGCAATTCATCACCGATCAACAACGACTCTTTAGCACAACGACAACATGAACGCACTCTTATTACAGTAGCGTTTTGGCAGGAAAAAATACCCCCTCCCCCTCTTTCTTAAATTTTAGCACGTTCAAAAAGTTTATTCACGTAGGAAAATTGTCGTACAAAAATACAAAGTTTGGATCTGAAAATACCCTTATTTTAAAGAAATTTGGGAGCACAATTAAAGTTCTAAGCACCCGTTATCTTCTCTGTCGGAAATTTGCAGCTGTCGGTCAAAAAATTGTAACTATCTGCCCCCCCTACTTTTTGTAACACAGGATGCCGCTCATTGTTGTTGTAAACGTATATAAACGGTTTTTAAATTGTTTTATAAAACACGTTTTTTACTTTCCAATGAGACGATGTGAGATATTAGATGTATATGCTGAAATTAGATAGTTACTGATAAAATAATAACGAATTTTATATTTAGATTTACTTATTTGTGTATACGATGTAAAAATATGACGAATGAACTACTCTGTCCTGATGCACTCAATTTAGTCAATAATTTGCTGCATACGCCAAGTCGCGTTTGTTTTTTATTTTTTTACGCACGTTTTATATTTTGTTTTGCATAAGAAACGCATTTTAACGCTCAGATATGTTTCCAGACAGACGTTGAAAATGTCGCTCGAGGGCGAAGCAATGAGAACGCCACATATTTGACTTTGCAGTGGGCCTATACGAGACCAGCATTCGACAGAATGTTTCCCGGCCCCAGGATGTTTTGCACGAAAGTTAATAAACCAGCGCCTGTAACGTAGGCCTAAAACGTAACGAAGCGTGTTAAGCCTGTGTCACACACAGCCTACGGTCAGGACTGTATGGTCAAACCAAAATCTGCCTGTCTCTGGACCCTCTGTTTTTTCTTTGATCCCTCGAATGCTGAAGACGACGAACCCTCCACGGCCAAGCCGTAGCGACTGATCGTACAGACCGGATTGACCGTATAGCAGATGACCGTACACAGATCAGTGTTGTAAAGTATTCAAATACTTACACAGTATTTAACGGCAAATATTTAAATACTTTTAAATGGCTGGTATTTGAAGCGGTATTTAAATAACTTTCAAAGGGTATGTAGTATGTTAAAATTTTTAATTACTTACTGCGGCACTTAGGCTATGGCAGTGTTTGCCTGTTTACGCAGATGCATGACAAGTCCATATCGTATGGGCGACATCCATAGTTGGCATTATCAAAGATTTCGGCTTTTAGAAGTTAGAACAAGTTATAACCACCATAGACTTTTTATCAGCGAGAGTCTTAAACGATGTGGGCCTGAGAGCTGCAAACGTCGAAGAAAGATGACCTTTACTGTTTCACTAGGCCTACGTCTCCGGCCTATCTGCATTACAAAAGTAAATCATGTCAGTGTTAACACGCTGTTATCAAAGAAGTCTTTGTTTGATACAACATCTGTTTGCCCTCTAGTGCTCCAGAAGATAGACTTTTTGGTTTGATTTTACTCGCACTGCTGAAACAGCGCGACAAACTTGACGATAAACTGCTTAAAAACTCCGACAGTGCTTAAAGTCAGTCAGCATTACTGAACTCACAGTGACAGACGTATTTCGTGATTTTAATCTGTTTACTGTGTTGTTCGTCTGAGTAACTGAAAAAAAGATAATTATGGACATAAAAATTTTGTCGTGTGATATTGCAGTATTTAAATACTTTGAATTTGATATTTCAACACTTGGCAAATATTTGGGAATTTATATTGTATTTGGAATAATTTGAAAGTTCCAAGTATTTGCATAGTATTTGAAAATAATTTTACGTAGTATTCATTACAACACTAGAGACCCAAGCAACTAGGCGTAGAAACCATAGCGACTCACCGTATAGAGATTGTACGAGCGGCCAGATACGCCGGTCAGCTCGTACGGACTCTGCAGCCAGTTGCTACGGTCTCATACAGTGACCCTGACCGTATGAAATTTTTGCTCAAGCGCAAAAAAACCCTTACGGTCGATACGGTCAGCACGGTCATGCTCCCCGTTAGCCTACGGTCATCTAACCATAAAAACCGTACAGTGTGACACCAGCATTAGTGAACTGTGCCCTGCGCAAGGCTCATCGCAATAGCAATAAAATCGTAAAACAACAGTTTACAGTTTGAGAACATTGGCCTAAGTCATTCATAAAAAGCAAGACGCCTGTCATGCCGTGAACTGTTTATTTTTTTACACAGAAATAGACATGGTACTCGAAGACATATTAGGTACAAACGTTGATTATTTTTCTGCGATAACATTTAACGAACAACAGCAAAAAAACAATAATAGTTTCATCAATACGTCGTTCAATAGGTAATTTGAAACATGATAATACATTAGGCTAACTTTTATCATAAAAATTTATTGGACATCATAATTAGAGCAGCAAGATGAACAATAAACAGATCATCTATACACAATGCACGTGCAGAGCGTTACAATAGTCTAGCGTATTACATCAGTAGAGGTCGACCGAATTTCGATTTCGGTTTGCTTGTGGATTCGAATCTGACATAAATGCAGCTTCGGTCAGTGTTTGAATTGTGAAAAATTAGCTGAGGGGTTGAACTTTTCAACGGTCGGAGACCGAACAAAATTGTGATGTAAATCGTATCTATACAGTTAGCTGACCCCCTGTACATAATTTGACCGTATGTTAGGGGGTTAAGAAAACAGTTGGGGGGTTCAACTGCTCAACCCCCCCGGCAATTCAAACACTGGTTTCGGTGTTATTTCGACCGAGTACGGTGGAGTTTACTGTGATGAGTTTAGTTTTCGGCCGAAACTATGAATGGTTTGCATTTATAATTATATATTCATGGCAAATGTTTGAGACAGCTATACAGCTTCGGTTTCGGTTTCGGTTTTCACCGAAACTGGGAAATCCGGTTTCGGTCGACCTCTAGACATACAGCACCAGGTTCACGGGTTGATGACCAGCTGCGTATCACTGTCAGTGGGAAGTGAGGGTGTGGGCGTGGCGTAGATAATGCCGAGGGCAGGGCTTCGCTGCCAATCACTGGCGCTGTAGCTCCGCCCCACTGCCATACACTGCGACAACAGCCGAGAATCTGACGACTGCGGCTCCAGCAACTGCTTGCTAGCCCCTCCCACTCCACCAGCTGCACAATTATTATTAATTATTATATTATATAAACCTACTACACGTTGCAGACATATTGAAGCAACTCACAGTAAAAAATGAATATTAATGAGTTAGGTTCACCGACTGGTTAAAAAGCAGAAAACGGCCTTTTCGACTAATGTGTTTGTCATTTTTGTTTATTTTCTATTTCTATACGTGAAATCGAAAAGAGTTTTCCCATGCTCTCATCCAGATGCCTCATTGCCTTGGCCAAATATAAGCCTATGTGTGTAATGTGTGGTTTTGTTGTAGGGTAATCAAGTAAATAAATAAATAAGTAAATAAGTAAATAAATAAGTGGTTAAGTAAGTAAAGAAATAATAAAGCAAGTAAGTAACTAGTTACATCGCACGTGAAACAAATCATACAGTGAACATAGACCAACACAGTGTGCGCTCGAACGCATGGCGCGGGTGATGCAAGCCTGGGCGTGCTTAGCTCTTGTACGTCCTAGCAGAGCACCACGTACGCTGCTGTATAGCAAAAGTGCATGCAGAAACATATGTACCTTTTAACAAGTCGAGACGGCAGATGATCGTTTCCTGGCGCTCGGAGACGGGCTGAAGGAACGGTCGTTGAAACTGGTCGAGGCCGAACTCGACTCGATCGTTGGCCAGAATGAAGACGTGAGCATTGGCGAGTAGACGATGACCTCCACGACGCACGCGCACCGTCCAGTTCTGCTCCACCTACAGTCAACAGGCCTAAGCTTATATTAGTCCTACTCGTTTATGATTCGTATAATGCGCTGTATCATTAGCTCATGTCAATCAGCTACCACTTCCGAGATTGTAAAGCACTTTCATCCACGAGGCTGACTCAAGTAAGCAACTTTATAACAAGCACTTGACTTTTACCTGTATCTTTAAAGTCAAATATCCGTGATAGACTTTGTACTACATGTAGGCTATTATACTCGTAGTCCTAGTATCTTATTCACTACTACGCTGTTGGGCGTAATTTCTTATATGCATACATTTATGCGTATCGCTCATGCATATCTATTATCTGCGTGTTCTTCAACGCACCTGACAAATCACACCAGCTTACGTCTACACCGACTCTCGCAAAACTAACCTTTGTGTCTCAAGCAAAAAAAGTTCTTCGCAAGCAATTAGGCACATAAGGCGTCACGGATCTCTGTTTTCCCTTTCTCAGCCAGACACCAATGCCAAACCACGGATATGGGGTATACTGCATCGCGCGTGGTGTGCCTTTGTGCCCATTTACTTCCCAGGTTTCGCCGGTATTCACTGCCTTACACACGGACGGATGGCCAGGCTGAGTTGACCTGGGTGGCTTACCGAGATGGTTTACCGGTTTGCTGACGGTTACCCATAAAATTAGTAATCGAACCCGGAGTTGGGTAACGTCGTTGATGCGACCAATGTTACCAACTAAGCCAAACCACTAGGCTATAATTATAATGGGCCCGCCTATAAACCGCAAGCTCTATTGTAGTCTTGTGAGGCAAAAAGTGCATGTACTAGATGGCGGACACACACCGTCATCTCGACGAAGTGTGTGACGATACGTGACAGGCCGGTGCGAGGTGAGACGCGCAGATACTTGCGGCCTGACGCTACGATGACGTCACCACGAGCTGTCTGATGAACTCGCACTCCGTTGATGTAGACCGTCACAGCACCGTTCCGATAGAATCGATAGCGAGACGCCTGCACACACAACGACACAGTCGTGTACACAGACAGACAGACAAACAGACAGACACAGACGCACGCATAAGGGCCGGATATTTGACCGGTCAACGGCTTGAACAGCCATAGTCAGTAGGTACAAGCATCGTATGGTGCTATTAGGTTCTGGCTAAGACCGTGTCCCTGCGGCGGTACGACAGCACCCTTCGGGTGGTTGTCGTACCGCCGCAAGGACGGCGGCAGCCGAGCAACTGTCGATCTCAACCGTAGCAAGTACAGTATCACGGAGCCGCCAGTCGACCAATTAACACCCGAGGCTTAGTAAGCAGCCTGGCTATCACGGCGTACCAGTTGGCAAGTTTTTTCTTTGCCTGCAGGAACCTCAAATTTACCACCCATATTGTACGCTAACTTTTAGTGTTCATTATTCTGACATAAATCTTTTAGAATTGCTAACCCCAACCCTATCCCTAACACTAACTCTAACGACCCCAACTCTAACCCTAATCTTTAGCCGAACACCATAGTAAAAAATTATTCACGCGAATTCTAGTCAGTAGCGCGTATACTGTAGGCTATTTAATGTCATTCGCGAGCGGACGACTGTGATTTTTCGTTTTGACCGGTCACATAGCTTACAGGCTATTTAACCGGCTGTCGGTGCGTAACCTAAAATTTGTTAAATGTTTTCAATGCTCAATCGTGACTGCAGCATTTATTATGTCCGTGTCTTTATAAGATATACGCATTTATACAGAGTGTTTCAAAAACAGCACGAAGTTAACGGCACCATAATTTTGCAACCGTACGTCTCAGAGTCATGCGGTTTTCAGCAAAATGTTCAGAAAAATTCTTCAAATGACAAAAGGTGGTGTTTGAATACAGCAAATAAATATTTTTTTTGTTTTCCAGCTAGCAAGACCGAGCTCTTCGATAACAGTATCAACCGGTACATCTTTAAAGCAAGCTCATATTGGAAAAAACCCATTGTCCAGAGTCAAGAGCAACGGTGGCGTAAACTTTATGCCGTTTTTTTACACGCTATAGCTAGCTGTCGCGCGTAAAAACCGCAAAAGTCATTTCTGACCCATAACAGTGTGTGACGTTGTTACCATTTAGACGTTTTTGAGGAAAAATGTTGATGTATTTGACTTTGTCAAGAGTGTTGTCTGTAGATACTGACTATGTGATATTCTGTTCTGACTACTGGTGTGAGAGTTGTATGACGATATGCCTAGAAAGACTGCGTTGACTATTTTTGACCCACAAACACATAAGTACATATAATAGCCATACTGTTATTGTTGGTTGACCATTGTTAAATTTAGGGTAAAAACGACAAAAATAGAAAATAGTATTGCATTATTTCACGATATTCAGATGGTCTAGATATTAATTATTTGACAACAAAAATGGCACAGAGCATAACGTTAGACCACCCGTAAGTCCGATTAGGGAGACAATTTAAAAGTTAAAATTTCGCACATAGCAAGGCCACATCACTCACGCGGTCTGGACGCAATCGCCTTAGTCTACACAGTGCATGCGTTGGCGAAATTGTCCAAATTCGCGCCGAATTTGGCATGTTATTGGCCCCCATTTTTGGAGGGCCACCCACATTTTAAGATATAAATTATAAAGTGCAACCAGCTGCCGATCATGCTGCAAAGTTTTACGGCGATCGGCCACGTGGGCTGGGAGATCTCGTGGCGAAAATAAAAGAAAAACGTCAGCAGCAAAACATAAGAACCGAAATGCAATTGCCAGCAAGCTTGACAGACCTGTGCGACGTCCTCGTACTGTGCGATGAGGTGAGGTCCATATCCAGACGAAGAGAACAGCAACGTGACGGACATGTCCTGTGACAGGTCGGTGAAATCCGGTGTCGGGTTCGCCTTCAGTCCGTACTGAGTCAGTCGATAGCATTCTGTCTGGTTGGGTTTGTTCGTCGCTCCGTTGCAGTGTGGTGGGGGCGCCACCGTGCCGAACTCCATCAGTTCCGTCGTCATCTTGGCGCGTCGACCTGCCTCATCATCATCATTATCATCACAACGTGTTATATTACTCTGAGGTAGTTGCTTGTATCTCAAATCTCAAGTTCCCCTCCCTTCGCTTTCACTTTTTTCTTCTTATTTTTTCCTATGCATTAACCCCCCCCCTCTTCGTCCACTATTTTTTCCACGGTTTTTTTTCTCTCTACTTTTTCTCTTCTTTTTTTCGTTCCATACTTTCTCTTCTTCTTCCCATTCTGATTAGTTTCCCATTTCCGTGAACAACATCCCTCTTAGTCGAGTTACGTGTAGTGTATGAATGAGCGCTGTAAACTCTATAGCATGTTTGTGGTGCATTTTGAGCTAAAACAGCGTTTCTTGGTGATAGGCCTATCAGTTTATATTATATTAGTTTTATATTATTATTGGGAACAAGCAGTAACGCATTACAGTAGGCACCATCTAACGGCGTCGGTGACTATATATGACTACGCGCAATTACGCGTCAACCAATGACCAATGGGCTCGCACTGCGGGTCCATCGGTCAGTTCGTCAAAAACTAAAACCGTAAACCGTGTCAGTTCAGTTTAGTTACGTCGCTCTGAGTAAACGCATTTACGACTTTTTACCAAAACGCGATTTGCGAGCGATATAAGTACAGATTGATGTTGTACCTCCGTAGAGTTCTAGCTGCGTGCTGGTGCGGTCCTGGTAGATCTTTGCTGCGACGTGGTAGATGCACGAAGCGTTGCCTCGTCCGTTGGTCGCGGCGACCGCCTTGTGAGCATGGTTGACAACTCGTATTGCACGGTCCAACGTCATCTCCACCGCCACGTCGTGCCGCATCAGCACCTACAGTCATAGTGTATGTAGGCCTAATAAACCACACTATGCTTTTTATTTCTGCCACGTTTTTCTATTGTTTTGCATTAAACATTTTGTAACGTTTTTTTACTTTAAAAATGTTTATCGAAAATTCCATCAAGAACTTCAAGAAACACTTTCGAAACTACACAAACGAACTAGTAATCGTTTGCGCTCCGCTTATAGCTACACATTTTTTTCTAAAAAACCGGACAAATGCTTGTCTGGTCTTTTCTCAACGGGACAGATCGCCAAAAATGCCAGACTGTCCGGTACAGTCGGTCCTGCTGCTTTCTTGTCTAAATTCAACCAACATGGCCGCTTGGTTGTGGCGTAACGGTTGAAGCCGTGATTTCAACTCCCGGTCGGATCGCTATCCAGTTCTTATTACTTGGATGGATAAATGTCTGCAGACAGGTAAATCATCTCACTATATAACTATACAAGGTCAACTTAACCTTCCATCCCTATGGGGTAGGTAAATCGAGTACCGTCCTGCGTGGCTGGGATCGAGGCGCGGGGCACGTTCGCCTGTGTCGGATAACAGGTAACACTGTGCGTGATCACATATGGCAGGTGACGCTCCGTATAGCTTTATGTCTGTGCCGGTACCGTAAGTAGTCCGGCAGGCGAGACGTAGACCACGGGATAAAGGACGGGTGAAGCGGCCTGCTGCTGCGACTGGATCGGCTGCGCTGCCACGGTCGTACTGCTGCAGCCCGGGGTTCCTGGTACAGGCGGCGGCACTACTCCGGGTCCTAGTAGAGATGGCGGCGGCGGCGGTGGTGGCTGTAGCGCCGCACTGCCGCCGAATACTACGGACGAACAGCTCGGCAACGTCATCTGTAGTACACAAGCACGTTGCACGTCAAACCAAAGCTGGAAAATCTGTTTCAAATATTTAGGTTTTTTAGTTTGCTAATTCATCAAATTGTGTAAACATATAATATGACGTGTTGAGCTATAAATCGGCGATTGGTGTTGTTGGCTCAGCTAACGCGGTCACTTCGGTATTCGTTTGTTTGCCTGGTTTGCCGTTGTTGTGGTCGGTGCAATCAGGGTATCTAAATAAAACAGGGGTAAAGCAATCACGTGACCAAAGACGTTACAGTGGGCTGGCTGGTAGCCATATTCTGGGTGCAATACTGGAAAATTAATATTCGCACGTTAGTGTGAGGTGCGGTGGAAACTTTTCAGTGGGAAGCAGTTAGTTTATTTCCAATTTTCCACGAAGTCTAGGCCTATCGGTGAAAGATTTTTAAAACTTGGTCTGTAACTGGCGATTATGAATGAAAAATAATATAATATTTTGTTCTTCACCATTATGCCATTGTAACTAAAAAGTGTATATTTATCGGCAAATGCGGATAAATTAGGATAATTTTAAACTCATTAGCTACAGATGAACTGCAAAGGCTAAATCGATCACATCGCTTAAACATTTTGCCCGACTACTTGCCAAATTAACATGTCTAACCATTAATCTAAAACCAGTTATTCATGGACGCAAAATTTGTTTATCTGTTGTTAATATCATTCTATTCTCGTTCTTGTTGTCTGTCCAATGCTATGCATAGCATTGGACAGAGTATAAAATCACCTGTGTGTTCGTGCGTGCGTGCGTGCGTGCTTTCGTCCGTCCGTCCGTCCGTGCGTGCGTTCTACTCTTCTTAAGCTATCTTCCTTCCATCTTTCCCTTCTCTTTCCCTTTCCCTTCCCCTTCTCCTTCCCCCTTTCTTTTCCCCTTCCCCTTCCTCCTTCCCTTTTCCCATCTTTCTTCCCCTTTCCTTTAACCTTCTCTATTCCCTTTTCCTTCCCCTTCCGCTTTCCCTTGCCTTTTTCTTTTCCCCTTTTCCCTTTTCCTTCCCCTTTCCTTTTCCATTTCCCTTTCGCTTCCCCTTTCTTTTACCTTTTCTTCCCCCTTTCCCTTCGTAACGGTGCCTAGACACATGACGCATGGTGACGATGAACCTTTTATAGTAAAGCGGACGAATTGAATGATCTCGTAACTGACAATGTTCATTGTTTAGTTAGAATAATACAGAAGGATAAAAGGATCATTGCTGCTGTACAATTTGAAATTAAATTGTTTGATTTTTTTTCTACCAGTCTAAACAGCTCACTGGTTATATTTTTACGGACATATAGTGTAAACTGTTGAAATGCATTGTGGACAGGCTCCGTGTTCATTTGTATTTATAGATGAAACGTTTTTGTACACTGTAGCTGTATAAGTGTATAGACTACAGAATGTTTTAACAAGAAATTTGAGCTAATGCTCACGAAACGCGCGAAAGCATATAGCAGTTCCTCTTCGCAAACTGTCAGTCTGTCTCCAGCCTTTTCGTCGAAATTCATTCTTAAATTTTGTGCTGCAGCAGAAAATCGCGAAAAATTAATAATAAACAGCATGTCTGTACCTTTTTGCAGTCGTTTTCACGCTACACCAGATAACTGCAGTGAAATAACCACTTTTAGGAGAGGTAGCCGTCTTTGACGCCCGCCTGCGCCGGGCTCCATGAACCTAGGAGATCGAAACTTAGACTGCTGAAATCTACGTTTAATGCTGAAAATTTCCTACGCAGGTTGTCTTGGTCTAACTCCAGCCATTTCGTTGCAATTCAGTATTGAAATGTGCGCAGCATCCAAATATTGCGAAAAATTCACTAAAACCCCTTTTGGGAAGGTTCAAGGTCATTCAAGGTCATCGATGTTGATAAATTTAAAAAGCCTGTC
>Ga0056128_1004320_pt1 | contig 17743 bp, 13 predicted proteins | sample WorMetLIZISLAND2_FD_71113 | JGI IMG/M metagenome (GOLD analysis project Ga0056128, IMG submission 71113) | Marine gutless worms symbiont microbial communities from Max Planck institute for Marine Microbiology, Germany - Olavius geniculatus... ... | reverse complement strand
GGACCACCAGTTAGTCCGGTTGCTAAGAGACATCAATGAAAATGCTCAGGCAGCAGTGAGAGTATGTGGGCAAGAAGGAAGCTGGTTTGCAACCAGCAGGGGTACAAGACAAGGAGATCCGATTTTTAGGGTATTAAGATGTATTAGCAACCAGAAGATTAATGAATTTGACAAATTAGCATTTGATTAAACCAATTAATGCTTTATAACAGTTATGCAAAAAGATACAACTTGGCCTTTAAATTTCTGTGTTAATTATACTGTTCTCTCTGTCTCTCTAGCTGTTTCTACACATTGTCTTGCGTGAATAGAAATTATCGTTTGACCTAAATGATTTACTGTTAAACATTGAAGCAGTTCTGCTAGCAGAAAAAATCTGACAGACTGATCGACAAAGTAAATATCACCTGATGTCCTGTCCACAAAAAGGTGCTCTTAGAATCATTATCTCCAGTTCGGTCTTTCCATCGTCGGTTGCCTTCAGCAGCTGGGTGTCTTCAACCTGGACGACTGCATCAGCGGATGCAGGTACAGCAGCCCCGGTACTGACACGAATGCATTCACCACCTGACAACTCCGTGTCTGACTGCACACGACCAAAAGCAGCAGAAACTCAAAGAATCTCGACAAAAGATATGATATCTGCTGACTAAATGCAGATGCTTAAAATCACTACAAATATTCACGACTAATGAAATAACACAATGCTGAGTACACATTACTCAGTATTGATCACAGATTCTGCACGGATGTCCAGCATACATGCCTTTCCAAAGACTGCTTTTTGCTGTCATCAGAAACTCTACATTTTCCAATGCTGTGGGAATGTAAGCACTTTGATTCTATTTTTGTCTTGTTTTCATTAATTCTCCATTTCCACGCAGTAGTGCTATGCTACATGCTGCACATTCTACATTTTATCCTAATAATAACAATAACAACAATCTTACTCAGTGAAACAAGAAATCTGAGCTAATGATCATGAGATGCACGAGAGCTTATGGCAGTTCCTGTTCACAGATAATTTTGGTCCATCTCCATCCATTTTGTCGCAATTCACCCTTTTGCAGCCAAAAATCGCCAAAAAATGACTGAAATTTTATGGCTCAAGGTCATTCAAGGCCATCGATTTTGACATTCCTAAGGAGCTCGTCGCCAGTGCTTGTTATGGTAAGAAGCATGCCTGTGCCTATCTGCAACCATTTTCAACCTAGACAAGCCAACAGCAAATAAATAACCACTTTTTAGAAGGGTACACCTCTTTGACACCCACGTGCCCCTTTTTAACTCCCTCGTTCGTGGGGAACCCCTTCATCCAGTGCCATAAAATTTTGTCACAAAATACTAAAGACTATGAAACATCATACGGTGTAAACTCAGTCTCTATCTCACCTGGTCTCAGAATGGTACCAGGACATGACAGACACCAAGAGCTAATACATGCTATAGCTATGCTAGCTCTCACGCATAACAAAAAAATACAAACAGCAAGAAAAAGTAAAAATTTACCACTGAGCCTGCTGTGACGTCACCAAGCACCTTTCGTGGTCCAGCACCTTCAGATGCTAAAACACAATCAGCTGACTGACCAAACTGAGTGTCACAAACCACAGATCAATCAACAGAACACAGGACCGATTACTGTTACCAATAGTACTTCTATTACAAAATTTTTCTGTAACCAGCAAATTTTCCAGAGTAATGCTAGGTGAGGCTATAGTGCACGACCTTTTACCAGCCATAAGCGCTTAAAGTCGAAAAAGTCACATACCCTTGCTGTAGCCTAACCAATAGCATCGATGGATGCACAGTCAGTACACTTAAGAGTGTACAAAAATATGACAACATAAAACTCCTAATATGTTACAAACTATAAAACTGAAATCTGAAAATCACTTTCCTGTTTATTTAGCAGGTGACATAAATATGTTTGCTTATAAACAGACTTTTAACTTGTGAAAGCTACTGCCCATGTTCTGCAGCAATAACGAAAACAGTGATGGGAAACCAATACTTAGCATATTAAGAAAAAAACATCGCACTATCAAGTGCAACATTCATAAGCATGTGATGCTAGCTACCCACTATGGCGTAGCCATCTTTGATAGAGGCACGAAAATGGGGAACTGGCTCCGTGGCTGACACATCTTCTGCAAGAACTCGCTGCAGACTGTCTGAACAAAACGAACACATGAAAGACTCATATTGGCAAACGTCTACCTTACAGCATTCCAGTATCAACACTAGTCTTATTCTAGGCAGTGTGATAATTCAAAAGAGTTAAATTAAACTTGTCTGAACAAATCTGAACACTAAAGCAATGATGACCGGGTCAAATGGTTCGTGATAATGAACAGTAATTAAATTACACAACTCATGCAGACATAAAGGGTGGTTCAAAAGATATCACACAGGACAATGCAATTTTTCCGCAAGCAGTTGCCTGATTGTAACAAATCTTAAATTGTGAGGATTAAGCAACTTCAAAAATTCTTAAAATCAAGCAACTGGTTGCGGAGAAACTGCATATCATACGTTGGGAGTATTTTTTGAAGCCATCATTTATACCCATCACTCTAACAGCCATTTCCCACTAAGCCAGCTACCCCCTTGATTTCATTTTCCTCATCTGTTCTTAACCAGGGCATATTTGTACAATAATCTCTTTAATATCCTTGATATAATCCTATCAATTTTCCTTAAATATCACTCTCTACCCTTACTACAATCTCTTGTCATGAAAAGAACCGGTCTTAAGCAACCTAACTGAACTGAACTGAACTGACATGGTTTAGTTTCTGACAAACTGACCAATGAACAAGCAGTAATGCATTACAGTAGGCACCGTCTAATGGCGTCAGTGTCTACATGACTATGCGCATGTACATGCACACGTCAACCAATGACCAGTGAGCAAGCAGGCGATGGGCGTACCCTGCTCACCTGTTGGTCATTTCGTCAAAAGCTAAATCATGTCAGTTAAAGGTCCACGGCCACGGTCAAACTCACTTGTGAAATTTATGTAGACCTCAATTCGTTACGTTACGTTATGCTGAAAAATCTGACCTTGGCAAGTGGTCCGAAATGACGTCACTGGTAGAACACAGTCAGTGTTTACTAATTAATTTTAATATTTTTAATGACAAAAAATACTGTGTCGCACGACAGCTGCAGCAGTATATAGGTAGAAAATGTGATTTTATAATGCTTATGTTTCTATGCATATTTTACGTTGACGACGTGTTCAACCGGTGACGTCATCAGTTTGTCAACATGGCATCTTGTTTTCTACAGCATTTTCGTAGATCGTCCATTTCAAACGTAAATTTCTTCGTACTGACAAAACGCTGGTCGCCGATATTACTATCAAAATTATCACAAATTTATGCTGTTTTAGAAAAACAGATAAAATATATATGTTAATTTTGGTGTCCATGGACATTTAAGTTCAGTTCGGTTACGTCACTCTGTACAAGCCTATGACAATACTCAGCACCAGCATTATGTTCTACTGATCCAAACCACTTCAACCAAGCTGACCTCCTGTTTCAATCCCAACAATTCTCTAAACTCCAATATGACAAAGTATTTAAGTGCACAAATATATGCACTGCATAGCTGACAGCAGAGATAAAATCAACCTGTCAAGTGCAGATAATCGACATCCATAACCCAGGCCTCAGTCATCACAATCTGCAATGCCTCGTCCACACTGATGAGTGGATAGTTGGACTCACGTGGACGTCGACCCACCAACGAGTCATCCACCACACCTGCAAGTGACGAGCTGACACAGTTTCTGAGTAAAACCATGCTAAATTAACTGAGACTAGTATTTTGTGGACCACGTTGGACCAGCGATTGCGAGGCATCTGGTTCGACTCCCACCTAATACGCTGCCAGGTAAAATAACCCTGGGCAAGTTGTTCACACACAATGTGCCTCTGTTCACCAAGCAGTATAATTTGGTAGGTCTGGTCAAAGGGCAGTGATGCCTCGAGGCTGGGAAGGTAACTGTAGGTCTGGCGTCGCATTGGCCATGCGTCACAGACTCAGTGGTCTATCCAACTACGGGCATAACGACCACAGAAAAAAGAGATGAGCACCCTGCCTACGCCCCAGTTGGGGTATGGCCAGCTACCCCCTTGATTTCACTTCCCCATCTGTTCTTAACCAGGGCATATTCATTACATAACTTAAAACTCCAGGCCTGGACCGTTTTGCTGAGTTTGTGACAGTTGGATTTCCCAGCCACAAGTGTCTAGATGAACAAGTATTACGAGAATGCTGAATTTAACAACTGACAAATTCAAAACATAAGCTAGACATAAACAAAAGTTAATCATTATTCATATACAGTCCATCATCAGTTAATAAACAAATTCGCAAATCATTGAGAACTTTATAATGCAACATAAAAAACAATTAAAAATAGCACTTAGTTAAATAAAATTGTGGCTCAAACAATCCCAACTTCCAAAATATTGTAAAATAGGCCACACAATACTGGTGCATTTAAATAAATAGGGTAACAAACAGATAAGCAAAAACTTAAAACACAACATTTGATTGTCAAAATCAAAAATAACAAAACTAAGATTGTCAAAACTATGCCATTACACGAGCCCTTACCCTAATGCTATTGCTAACCCTATCCATATCCCTAACCCTATGCCTACGAGATCACTATTTCCTAGTTATAACTTTGCCATTCACAACGGAAGCTGACTGACTTGATGGTAGAGCATGATGGCTGCAACCGTCAGCCTGTCTGTCCAAGGCATCATCATGATGTCTTGAATGATGCTGATGATAATGATGATGATGATGATGATGTCCTGAATCATGATGAGATGAACCGTGGTGCTGGTGCAATGGCGTCACCTACAGACATACCGCCATGCATTGTGACACAACTGCTGACGGCTGACACAACTAGAAAACAATGTTCGCACACTGCCGACAGATTACGCTGTCCACTGGCGTTGTGACTAAAGAAGGCAAAAGGGGAACAAAATGCCCCTCCCTAAATTATGGGCTGTCAAAAATTCCTTGAAAAATTGTCTTCTTGAATCAACATCAGCTCATTTTTTACTCATGCCAGCGCCACTGAAGTCTTTTTAGCACATACTGGCGCTTTACAAGTCAGATTATTATTATTATCATACACATTTAAGCTCAAGTAAAAAATTGTGGACATAAATCACAGATAAATGACAAAAGCTTCATGGCGGCAGGACTGCAGTTGTGAAACATAACAACCTGACAGCCGAACTTCGATGGTGGAACACAGGCTTTAAACATTTAAATAAACACTAAAGATGCTACTGTTCATATAAAGCTGCAGAACATTGCAATTTTTCTGCTCAATTTGCACCAGCTACAAGCAAACTTAATTGGCTAACTTACTGACCCAAACGACTTATGCTCAAGATGTCATTATTCATATACAGTCCATCATCAGTTAATAAACAAATTCGCAAATCACTGAGAACCGTTTCCGAACAAATACGTGTCAAGCCAAACCTGGTAATTATCAGTACGATGACTTGCAAGCATCTCGGCAGACTTCGGCGACTGCTCGGCTTGAATGTCGGAATGAGTAGCAGTGATTTGCTGGCGGCTGTCATTCACGAGGTCCACAGCATGCTGCAGTGCTGGCGCTATCACCTCAAAACACTCCTACAACCAAAAACACTACTTCAACTGAGTCAAAAGCAGATGACATACAACCGATTTTATCGACCAACTTTTGCGGGCATGGTTTAGTTGCCCACGAAAATCGGCCGATAAAATCATTGAACCCTGACACACGACTGTCAAAATCGTCTGCAACTTTGTATGATATCAACAGTAGATCTCAAAATTATTTTTTCTGCATATGCATCATCAGTCACTATGAGATAGGTCAATTTGTGAATTAGAAACCTTGGAAGCTGCTTCAGCACCTGAAACTGTTAAACTGCAACCATAAACGAGATGTTTCAATTACCTGTGAGCCCTTTTTGCTGCCAGGCAAATTTACAATTAACGTCGTTCCTCGAATTCCACAGAACGGTCTGAAATAAACACAGGCACACAACAGTCTGATGTTACTGTGCCATTAAAATTTGATCATCAGGTAAAAATACAGGTAAAAATGCCACTAACAAAATTGGTACCAGCCCGCTATTCTAAAGGTCCACTATTCCGAAAGTCCATTGTGCAGATATGCGCCACAGTGCTAACGTTTGGTTAGGGTTAGAGTTAGGGTTAGGGTCAGCCTTAGAGTTAGGCTTAGGGTTATTGGGAATAGTAGACATTCGGAATAGCGGACCTTCGACATAGCAGACGCGAATCAAAAAATCTCAAGATTTTGTAATCTTGTGGATAACATCAATTATAGTTGTGAAATCACAAATCAAGGCAATACTGAAAACATGACAATAATAATAATTATTAATGTTATTACAATTATAAAATAGACGTTATCTATTATTACAGCAAACAGATTAAATGCATTGAAATTCCAGTTCAATGGAATTGCTGAAAATTACCTGGACAACATTGCCATTGGTGTGACTTGCAGCGACTTAACAACCATTGCTGTGGTTAGACCAAAAACTTCTTTCTCCACCACAGACCTTGTTGCCTATCACATTATTAATCACAGTCAGTGCAATGAAAAACACCCCAAAGAATGCAAATCTCCACAAAGCTAAACTAAAGTTGATGACACACTGACCATTATCTGGCGCCCATTTCCGATGCCGGAAACAAGCGCCGGTCGTCTGGTGCCAGAAACCATGACACACTTTGCCAGCAAATGATACTGGCAGAAAAAAACAGCAAACACGTCAATTATGCAATTTATGCTTTTGTTCAAGATTCTGTCATGATAGGTCTTTAATGACGCATTTTTTCGTACTGTTTTATTGGCTGAAAAATGCTTTCATCACTCCACTTCATCTTTGTTTATAAACAAACTAGCAGTGCTGACGTCTGCTCGGACTGACCAATCACAGTTCAGCTTTCCAGTTGGTTTCCGGCACAAAACTGAACATGTTCAATCCGGCGCCGATTTCTGGCACCAGAAAAGTAGGCCTATGACACACTGACCAGCTTCTAGTAGCAGTTGACAGGTAGCAGAAACAGGTGCCAGAAACTAGCCAGTGTGTCAGCTAGTGACCGTGTTACCAAGATAGACAACCATCAATCCACTAATATTTCTGAAGCAACTCAACAGCAGTATCCTACAAGTTCAATAAAAACAAACAGAATTTCTTTCAACTATGAATCGAAGATCTAGATTAACCTAAAATCCAATGGACTCTTCTGTGTCAATATATCTGGCTCCCAGTAAAATTTCACAGACATTAATCTGCAGGTTTTAAGTAATCTTGCATCTGAGAAAAAACAACACTGAGGTAATGAGACAAAATTATGTACCATCGCAACGTATACGACAAAAAAACAGTCGAAGTAAACTGTAATAAAAAGCAAAGATGTTACAGGTAGCCAGTGAAAATGATATCAGTTTGAGGGGTGCTTGTGGGGGAGAAAATGGAAAATGTCATCTGCTATTAGCTACCACAGAATGCTCAGCATCGGTCCCAAAGAAATTCTCAGATGCACAGTAATGTTATCTAATTAAGACAAAAACTCAAGACAGCTTGTAAAACATACAAAAATATATGTAATTCCACTTTTCCAGCAACACGAAGTACATGTAATATTACTTTTCCAAATTATGCCAAAATTTCTCAAAAGCACACAAACCTCTGGAGTGACATCTCTTGGCGCACAACCAGTGCCACCCAACGTCAAAATTACATCCAGTTTCTTCTGATCACTCCATTCTAACAATGTGCCCTGTAATATACAACAATTGCAAGATAGATAAATAATAAAGATTCAAACTTTACATAACATGGTCGGATACATGTACAGAAATTAAGACCATACAAACAACCAGTGATGGGCACAAGTTTCTCATTTTAAGTTAAACTTTAACTATTTTATAACTAAAAAATAGTAGAACTTAAACTTTTAGTTAAACTTTTTTTCTAACTACCTTGGAAAACAGTTAACTTAAAACTTCTTTTAAATAGTTAAACGTTTCAAACATTTTGTTTTCAAACATTTTTGACAAGATTGACTTTACAGACATTGTTAATTGTTCTGTGCATCTACTCAAAGTTAATGCCACAAAAAATAATAAAGCAGCAAAACTCTGTTGCTAACAAAATGTCACTTGACTCAGGATGAAGTCTCGCAAACTGCCAGTGAACATTTCATTTCTGAACTAAAATAATCTAGTTAAACTTTTTAGTTTTTAACTAAATTGTTTAAGTTAAACTACTCTCTTAACTTAAGCCTTTTAAAACTAGTCAAACTTTTGGTCTAGAACTGAAAAATGTAGTTAAACTTCTAGTTAGTAACTTTTTAGTTAATTTTTGCCCATCACCACAAACAACCATATCAAACTGCTACAAAGATGCTATGGCAGATGGCAAATGAATATCTTCCTGATATGCAAAGAACAGAGGCAGTACTTACTTACCTTAATAACATCATGTTCATCAGGAACAATAGCAGTTTCCACTACAGTAGCAGACAATCTACAAAAAGTCAATAACAAATGACAGCAAATAAGTCAAACATGTTTACACTACGTGCTACTGCAAGAGTAGCACAACAGTCCAGAAAGCTCGTGATCATATAGCCTCATCATGCATAAATCTCAGCACAAATAAATCCAGTTAAGTGCTGAGATTGCAAAAAAAATATGATTCGCTCAAACAGTCTTTCTGCTAATTATACTGGCTGACTGCTATAAAGGCAAACGTAAAGATGGTGTATAACTATTAATAGAAAAAACATCAGAAATATGAAGCATCACCTGCCATATGGGATCACACAGTGTTAGCTGCCATCCGACACAGGTGAATGCGCCCTGCGTTAACCCCAGCCAGACAGATAAGTACTTAATTTACCTACCCCGGAAAAATGAAAGGCTGAGTTGACCTTGGTATTGGTTATATACCAAAATGGTTTAAAAGTCTGCAAACAGTCACCCATCCAAGTAATAACCATTTGACAGTGAACCAACCAAGAGTCAAACCTCTCAATCTTAAATCCTACACCCTACTGTGACACAAGCAAACCACCAAACTACCATCAGACACAAGTCCATGAAAATTTGCCAAATGCCTGCAACATTTGCACAGTAATATTCCTTCATATTCACATCAATTGACTTTCTTACATCGTTAAACAAGCAACATCTCAATGAGTGCAAAAATGTACATTTTCCAGCACAGCTTTCTATTTCAGAAATTTATATGAAAGTACTAAATTTACATACTTATGATCAGTTTCGATCAGCTTCTGCAAGTTCTCACCACTTAAATCTTTTGCATCACCTCGGGAACAACTGTCACTCACTGTATTAGCAAAGCATCAATCAATCACACTATTAGATATTCACAGAAGCAGGAATGACATGCAGTGTCTCTATTAAACCAACTGCAAGTAAACCGACAAATCAAAAACTAATTAGGAAGTTGAGGCAAAGCCCAACGTGAGTCTGCCACCGTCAGTCTGACTGAGAGAAAAATTCAGCCCTGGGTTGAAATTCCCCCTGTAGCAAAGTCATGTGGCCCGAACTCATATGTCCTAGCATATGCAGAATGTGCAATGTCGACTTAGGGTGGGTCAACATGCGCACCTATAACTTTTTTGTTTGGAGACCAAAATTTGCCATATTTTTTGTTCAATGTGAGAAAAATCGTCGTTAATAATGCCATTTTCTTCTTGTTGATATCTCTATGTGTTCCAGATTTGATCGTGTTCCAGATATATTTGCAGTCAAACTCAAAAGTTGTACTAAATCGCACCGAATATTGGACATTTTTTGCCTACCAAATTTTAAGGGAGTGGCCCCCCAAAAGTTGTACCCGGGTTATCACTTCAACCTAGCAGTACGTCAGGTGGCAAAGTTTTGTGGGGCAATTTCCGCTACCCTCAAAGTTCTAGGCACACATTCGGTGAATTTTAAGCCAATTTTTAACCCCCCCTTTGAAAAACCCCCCTTTGAAAAAAAATTATAAGGGGGACCCCGTCCCTGAAGGGGTGTGTGTTAGTAAAACTTGGGTCATTCTCTAGCGTGTGTAAAAATATGGGGGCACAGTAACCCTTAGGGGCTGAAATATGGTCTCCCAAAAAACTCGGTTTGGGTGGGCATGATTACACCTCTAGATCTTCAAAGTTCACCCAAATTTTTTGCCTAACGCAGAAACAATCGCAGTGGATCAAGTGCTTGTCCGATTTTCAAATATCTTCATCCTTTCTGGAGATATTTGCCATCAAAATCGTACCAAATTTTGCATGTTTTAACCTGTAAAATTTTCTGGGGGAGGGCCCCCCTAAATTTTGGACCGGCGTTATAAAATTCGGCCTAGGTCTGATACCGTGCAAAATTTCCTGCCGATCAGCCGATGGAGCTCGGAGGTCTCGCATTGAAAATAATTAAAAAAAAAATAAATAAACATCTGCAGTAAAACAAAAGACCGGGACTAATAATACTGGAAATATGTGACCACTCATCTAAACTGCTTATCTGATTTGTTTGTCTTCATCTTCCAAATATACTGCAGTTCCTTTCAAAAATATTGCACCTTTTGTGACACAAGAGCGGTATATTGTTGAACACAATGGTACTTCAAACTGCGAGTTCGGTTTAAATGTTAGAGTCTATAATTGCACTTAAATTTGGGCATGACTAAAGTCTCTATTGACATCACCGACCCTGACCCCACTGTCCAACCCTAACCCCAAACCTAACCCTAAACCCTAACCCTAACTGCTGCAGGCAGATGCCAACGGCGGCCCCTAGTTGACTCGTGCCGGTCGGTGGTGCCAGTTGAGACTTCAGTCATACCAGTTAAATTTGGATACAAATAAAATTTGATAACAGATTTCATTATCTAATTAATTGTATTGCTAAATTTTATAATTCTGAATATCACAGCTAACCGAGACCATCAGACTTTTGGCCTAGCACCCAAGACCCAGGGTCTTGAAATGTGACTTTATGTGCATACAGGACAATATTCTGCCTAAACTCAGTAAGTAAGTAAGTGAGCGTGGATAGTAAACAAGAGCCTACAGATACGCTTTACAAATTTATGCCTGGTAATACAGTGGCTTAGCCAAATTCCAAAAAGGCAAATTTCAACTGGAAGGGGCCTCGTCTCCCTTTCCCTCTCATCTCCCTTTCCCTCTCCTTCCCTTCCCTTTTGGTCCCTACCTACCCTTTCATCCCCTTTTTACTTCTTCCCTCCCTTCCCCAGTTGTCCCCTCTTCCACTCCCCTCTTTTTCTGTTAAAAGTAGGAACCCCTAAAATCCAGCCAGGGGATCTGGGGGAGCGCTGTGAGCTTCAGTGGGGTCTGGGGCAGATCCCCAGCCGAAATCAAATTTGATGCATTTTAGCTTTAAAAAATGAGATCCGGGGGCAACAATTTAATTATATTTTCGAGAATAAACTGACCAAATAGGCAAATTTAGTGCAGCTTGAACGTATGCTTATGTTTTGTCTTGAGAATTGGAAGCATATCCCCTTGTCTACACCACTGCTGTACTAAGACAAAAGATTCGTCACCGATGCGATGTTTAACTGCTATAGAGTATGCAAGGTGTTATCTGCCGTGAAAATTCACGGAAAATAAGTAGTTAATTTTCGCTATCTGCCATGAATTTTCATGGAATCTAGCATAAAATGGTTATCTGCCGTGAAAATTTATTGAAAATAAATAGGTCTATCATTAGGCCTATTTGCTGGGAATTTGCATTGAAACAAAGTATAGTAAAATAATTGCCAGTGCTATTTAGTACAGTATTATCAGATTATGCAAGCAATAATAGTAAGTTAGCAACTTCTGTAGCCTGTAGGCCTAGCCTATATAATTGATCACATCACTAGTAAGCGGCCATGGCTTTTCAGCTGATGTATTTCTAAAATGTATAAACTCTATGCAATGAGTCAAAACATGGCACTAAACTTGTGTCTATACTTTCGCCCGGACACTGGCAGCGAAAGAATTTTGCAAATCAGTCAGACTTGTGACCGTGGCAGACAATTTGCAACAAAATAGCATTGAAATTTCTATCTTTGCCTAAAGTAACTACCAGATACCTTTCATAAGGCTGGCAGAAACTGTGGTGAAAGAAACAAGTTAAGCTTTCTCAACATGCAAATTTGTCACCATACCAAATTGTTATCATTAAGCCCTAATTGTGTGATTATTCGCTTATTTCGCAGCTTCAATATATACGTTTCCGTAGGCCTACATCAATTTTCACGGCATATACCCAAAAGTAAAAAAATGCTTCCATGAAAATTCACGGAAAATAAATAGTCGATTATGGCTATCTGCCGTGAATTTTCACGGCAATTTTCCGTGAATTTTCACGGCAGATACAATTTTCGATAGAGTATAGATCACCGCTCGGCGACACTACGCCTGTAACAATTCTTGCGCACATTAACAACACCACAGACAAGTTGAAACAAATTGCTACGAACATACAAAATACGGAATACAACCTGTCAACAATCCAATTCTCATAGTTATTCGATATTTTAATACAAAACGATAAGTTACGACGCAATGTCATACACTCTGACTTCAACTTTGACCTCAAAATGTAAACATTACCTTACCGGAAGTATGTAGGCCTAAACTGCATTGATGTCCACTTGACAATCGATCATCACGAGTAGCCTCATCAATCGTCATAATAGTTCAAAAGCAAGGTTCACTCAGTACTTGGCAATAAATTAAAACGTAGCTGTTGTGTCATTCAAAGACACAACTATTGTTTTTAAATATGTTTTTTTAAATTGCACTTGATTTGCCACTGCGACGGTCGTGATATTTTGTGCTCAGTTTTAATAGGCTATAACTGGACTATGTGGAAAATCAGCAACTGCATGTTGGTCGCACCCTTTTTTATACAATCAGTTACAAAAGTAGCAGCCACAGACCTATACATTAAATTTGGTAGCAGCAAAAAAGCGATACCACAGTACCACTAATTAGCACGATGACGTCACAGTCACTGTCAACATCTCAAGCCTATAGGCATAGGCCTACCATAGAGGCATACGTAGGCTAACTTACACGACTGAATCGTTCTGCGCATCTCAAGGTTAAAGAACTGAATAAACCTATATATTGTGTGTTGCGCTACTGCGGGTACGCGACATGGACGAAGTGGTGGCAGAAGTTGACCGCGGCCCGCATGGCGCCGGTCGCTCGAACAGTCGACGCTCGGTCTACTGTGCAGTCAGCATCATCGGAACGGCTTTCTTCTTCGCCTTCGTCGCGTACAGCGGCACCGACGGCCTGCAGACAGCCAGCGAAGACGACGACCTACCGCGGACAGCCGTCATGCTCATCATCTGCTGCACGTCGGTAGCCGGCAGTGTGCTCTTGGCGCCGGCCTTCGTCAGTCGACTGTCCCCCAACACGGCTCTGTGCGTGGCCTGGGGCTCGCACGCCCTGTACGCCATGGCCAATCTGTACCCGACCACCGCCACCCTGGTGATTCATTGATTGATTCGTTTATTAGTCGATCGTACTTAAGTAACGGTCGAGCTATTGACTGTTGCGCTGGCCGCTAGACATCACTCTTTGTTGCACGCTGAGAAGATTCTGTCTGTCTGTTTGTCCGTTCTGTTTATAGCAACGACACCCTATTGGACCGACGGAACGGACGGAAAGCACTGGTGCACGCTTGGCGCTAAGCCAGTCATTAAACTCAGCGAGATCAACAGACGTTGCCGGGAATCCGTCCTGTTGACTTTCGCTCAGCTGGTCGGTCAGTTATTGTCGCGTGAGTGTAGCGGCGTACGTGCAATAATGTGGGGATTTATGTTACTTCCTGGGTTGTAAAGAAAATATTTATATATTTATTTATTATAGCCCCAGTACTCAATTCCTGAGGGCTGAAATATTAAACTACAGAAATTATGTCCGGAATGGTTACGATGCGAGCTCGGAAATTGCGAACGTATCAGCTAGGCATGCCGCGTTGAAGCGTTGGACGGCGACCGACAAGCGCTGGAATAAGAACGTCGTTTCACGGGGGTCCGTCGTCACCTCGGTCAAACGTCTTCCGATTTGTGTCAAGAACTCCTGGGTGCTGACACTCATGAGTCCAAATATTTCCAGTGCCACTCGAAAAAAGTCGTGGGTGCCGCTGAGTGAGCTGTACTTGTTTCTTTTTCTGACAGCTGCAGTCTCAGCGGCACTGGCACTGGTGATATGGCACTCTGCTGCAGATAAGCGTTTCCCAGAGTGTCGACCACTGTGACGTCCTAAGTGGCGCAGAGTTCCATGGCAGCAATGTCAAACCGTCAGGCCGCTTGCCGTCGTCACGGACCAGCCCGTGTGGTTCCTTCATGCTGGGAACGCCGACTCGAGTCAAAGCGCGCCAGATGACAGCAATGCTGTAGGCGTCTTACATGGTTGTAGTCCGTCGTCGTCTTTCGTCCTCTGTAACGGGTATATTGTGCCTAAACGGTGCAAAATAAGGCTTAGGTTGCTATTGATCACTAATAGGAAGTCGAATATTGACATTCAAATGACATTGGATGACCTTGAACGCACTATGGTGTGCCAATCGTGTGGTATTGTGGCTACACGGTAAGTCGCAATAACCATCACGATATGCGTAGAGTGCGACAGTCATCTGAGCGAGCTTGTTGGCATGGTTGTCGTCCGTCCGTCTGTCTGTCCGTCTGTAACGGATGTACTGACTCTCGTTAACAGGTAGGTCGTAGGGAAAATTTTTTTGCACGAATAATTAGGGTACTTGTCCGTTAATTCACCCGCACCTGAATTAACTGCTAGAGTTCAGCCTAAGGGTAGGGTTAAGGTTAAGGATAAGGTTAGGGTTGAGGTTAGGGTCAGGGTTAGGGTTAGTGTTAGCCTTAACAAGAATTATTCGGCTGCGGGTTAATTAACGGACAAGTACCATAATTAGCCACATGTGTGAAACTCGGGTGTGCAAAATTTTAGCCATCCACTCCAGGGGAAACACTTATAAATTAGGGCTAAATGGACGGGGGTAAGAAATTCAACAGAAAGCTGGCCATATCTCGGAAACGGTGAGAGATGGGGTCAAGGTTACTATTGATTACCAATAGGAAGTGGCATATTGGCTTTCAAATGACATGATAATCAATTTTGAATGATTTTGAAGGTCACTGACAACCAGTACGGTCGGCTATCCTAGCGACAGCTGGGCTTTTTGTTATGTTTGGCAACAGATGCTGGATATCTAAACACTAGTAAACTACATAAAAGTTCGCAATAAAACGCGATACACAATCATCAAATAAAACTGAAAGTCAACAAAATCGTCATCAGAATTGTCATCAACGTCCATATGGAAAGTACGCAGCGCATAGGCCTAACTAACGATTTCTTGAATTTTTCAGTATGTGCCAAAGGAATGCAATATTGCCAGGTATTTCTAAGTCGAGAAAGTAGCTGTAAGCCTACTTTGATGCCGTTTTTGAGCAATATGAGATGATGAATAAGCCTAAATAATTCCGGGCGGGTCATTTTATTAAAGAAATTTGCAGGACAAACCTTCGCGTCTATCTGCCAGAGGGGCCTAACCAACTTCCTCACAAAACTCGTAAAAATAGTTGCTGTTGACAAATCGTTCTCCGTAAATGATTGAAATGGCTCGATTTGGACATTCTCCATCAGCGAATCTTGCTGTTCTGCGGTCGAACTGCTGTGTGTGGGAGCGGCATATTCTACGAAACCGAACGTCGCCTAACGTGTCCTCAGGTCCCGACGGCGTTCGTGGTCGGCGCCACGCTGCCGGCGGTGGCCGTGGCGCAGGGCATTTACACGGCGGCGCTGGCAGAGCGGTGGTGTGGCGGCCAGAACGCGCTGGCTGCAGACGCTGGCGGCACAGACGACGACGACAGGGTGGCCGAGAGCTGCGGACGCGCGACCGACAACCGACTGCGCCGTCAGAACGTCTTCGTCACCTTCAACTCCATTCTCATGGTTGGTCGCATTGGTTCACGATCGACTGGTTAGTTATACCCCGTTTACACGATCAAGCTGGCTTGACGAGCTGGCTATATGTTAGCTGGACGAGCCAGCTCGATATTTGCTCGATCGTGTAAACGGGATATTACGCAACTAGGAGGCTGTCGCTGTTCCACTAGGCGGCATGTTCTGTCAGTGTTGGCACAATTTGCTGCATGATGACTGGGTAAATATAAAACAGCGACGTCGTTGCAGGGGCAGGAAATTGCAATTTTCCGACAGATGAGATATGGGTGGTCGAAATGTTGGCCCTGAATTTTTAAAATGGGGGTCATCTCCCCCAAGTTTTGTATTTTTTGACGAAAAAGTTTCCGGACAAGAAGAACATTTTTCGACTGGCTGAAATTTGGAAGGAGGGCCAGTGATTGCTCCCTGTTAGCTCGTCCTGCGTTCCCATTGGTCAGTTCGTCAACAACTCAATCGTGTCAGTTCAGTTCAGTTACGTCGCTCTGTACGCGCTTTTATTAAATAACCAGAGCGTCGCGCGGTTTTTCTGATATGGCTCAGCTCACTGTACTTCTTATAATTCTCGTAATTTGATGTCTGTTTATTTAGGTCTACCGCACGATAACGGGGAAAAAGTGTACGAGAAAATACGTTCGAAGGCGTTAAAGCGACAACTCAGCGAGTCGAGTTGAGTCGAGTTTTGTGGACTTGTATTCGTACGGTGTGCGTGTGCGTGTGTTTGAAGGCATGCATGGCCGCGGGCAGCCTGTGCGGTATCACCGTCACCCCTCTATTGATTGGTCTATCAGCTGATGACGAGGAGGAAGTTACTACACCGGCGACAATATTGGCACCAGCACTCAACTGCTCAGCGGTAAACGGAAGCCATGTCGCCTGCATGCTACACGCTGCGACTACTAACCGCCTTCTAAACAAGGTCCCAAAGTCTGTACTTTTCACGAATACCAGTCAACACTGATGTAGTGTGTGTGAAGATCCGATAATTCGCCGCCTATGGGTTGCATATGGCTATATGGAACAGATTACACCCACATGTGGTAGGCCTACATGTACTCTTCTTATCAGGGGTATTTGCAAGCGTCAAAGGCATAACATATAAATCTATGTTAGAAAAGCGATATGATACCAGGGGTCATAGATACAAATTGGTGCCCCAGTTATGTAAATATGATTTCCGGAAACATTTTTTGTAAATACAGGGTGGGCCAAAAAAAACCGGACCTGTTTGAGCGTTGATAACTCAGTTATGGTAAGTGGTAGAAAGACATGTAATAGGTCAAAAGTTTCAGAATGCTCTAAAGAATAAACGACTAATTTGCACAGTAAGCATTTAAATATTCTTCGTTTAATTTGCATTAATATTCGTCACCTCCAAAATTCTGCCAAATTTGACTGTAACACATGGATTTAACATGGATATTTGAGCTTTTGTAACTTAGCGATGTTTATTGATGGAAAAGCGCGTAATGTGCCAAAAGTTTTGAAATTGTATACAGAAGAAGTGTACAACTTGCATGTCTCAGCATTTAAATAGGCCTACTCTTTGCTTGATTTACACAAATCTGCCCCATCCCTAAAATCATGCTAAATTGGCAGTAACACATGAATTTAAGTTGATTTTCATTCAGCATACAGTGAAATATGAACAATCATTAAC
>Ga0056128_1004319_pt1 | contig 17744 bp, 15 predicted proteins | sample WorMetLIZISLAND2_FD_71113 | JGI IMG/M metagenome (GOLD analysis project Ga0056128, IMG submission 71113) | Marine gutless worms symbiont microbial communities from Max Planck institute for Marine Microbiology, Germany - Olavius geniculatus... ... | reverse complement strand
GACAGGCTTTTTGGATTTATCAACATCGATGACCTTGAACGACCTTGAACCCCTCAAAAAGAGGTTTTTAGTGAATTTTTCGCAATTTTTGGATGCAGCGCACATTTCAACACTGAATTGTGACGAAATGGCTGGAGATAGACCAAGACAACCTACGTATGAAATTTTCAGCATTCAACGTAGATTTTAGCAGTTCAAGTTCCGACCCCCTAGGTTCAAGGAGGCCGGCGCAGGCGGGCGTCAAAGACAGCTACCCCCTTAAAAATGGTTATTTTACCGAAATTATTTCGTGTAGCTTGAAAGCGGTTGCAGATAGGTACATACATGCTGCTTACCATAACAAGCACTGGTGACAGGCTTTTTAAATTTATTAACATCAATGACTTTGAATGAGCTTGAATCTTCCCCAAAAGGGTTTTTAGTGAATTTTTGCACAATTTTGCTCTGCGACACGCATTTCAAGAGTGAATTGCGCCAAAATGGCTGGAGATAGACCAAGACAGCCTGCGTATGAAATTTTTAGCATGGAATTTAGATTTTAGCAGTCTAAGTCCAGACCCTCTAGATTCAAGCAGGCCTGCGCATGTGGGTGTCAACGAGAAGTACCCCTGTAAAAAGTGGTTATTTATACTCTGTTGGCTTGTCTAGTGTGTAAATGGTTGCAGATAAGCACAGCCGTGCTGCTTATCATAACAAGCACTGATGAGGAGCTTCTTACGAATATCAACATCGATAACCTTGAGTGACCTTGAACCCTAAAAATATTGATCTAACGTGATTTTTTGATTATTTTTGGCTGCAAAAGAGTGAATTACGACAAAATGGATGGAGATAGACTAAGATTACCTTCGAACAGGGACTGCTATAGGCTTTCGCGCGTCTCGTGAGCTTTGCTCAAATTTCTTGTTGATTATAGATGTTAAAAACATTAATTTGCAAATAAAAAAAAGACATGTTTTTTCACTTCAAAAAACATTAAAACGTATAAAAAAATTAAACTACTGTGTTCATTTAAGTATGAAGCACCGTCAATACAAATCAAATAGTCAATAACACTGCTACAAAACACTTGCTCTGTCCAGGAACGTTTATGTTTCAACAACAACAAAAAACGACATTAAAAAAGCACAAAAAGATCTTAAAAAATTTTTAAAAACATAAAAACAAGTTTTTAAAAACTTTTTATAAAAACATAAAAAACGTTTTTTGCATGTATGTTTTTGATGCTAACATAGTTAATGTTGAAGTTTTTTAGTTGTGGGAATAATTTTAACGTTTATTTTAATGTATGTTTTATTAATTTTTAGTTTTGGTTGCCATTTAGCATACAAGAAGACTTAACAGTGTCATTTTCAACACAGTGGTTTGACACATCTAAAACAATACAAAGTACACAGACGTTCACTGCGTGAACAGCAGATTAAGCTGGTTTAACACTAATTTGCACCAAATTTTCAGTACCACTGAGGCAAATAATAAATGAGTTTAGGACAACTACAACTTTTTAGTGTCTTATGATAGTGCATTGCAGAAAAAATTTGCAAGTTTAATAACAACGTTTTATTGTCTGTCCAATGCAATGCATAGCATTGGACAGAGTATAAAATCACCTGAGCGTCCATCCGTGCGTCCGTCCGTGCGTCCATCTTTTCTTAAGCTATCTTCCTTCCACCTTTCCTTTGCCTTTCCCTTTCCTTTCCTCTTTCCTTTTTCCTTCCCCTTTCCCTTCTCCTTTCTCTTTCACTTTCCCTTTTCCCATTTTCCTTCCCCTGCCCATTCCTCTGCTCCTTCCCCTCCCATCCCTTTTCCTTCTTTTTTCCCTTTTACTTCCTCTTCCCCTTTTTCCCCTATATCCCCTTCCGCTTTTTCTTTCCCTTTTTTTCCTTTCCTTTTTCCTTTTGCTTTACTTTCCTTTCCCCTTTCCCTTCCTTTTTTCCTTCCTGTATCCGTTCCCTTTTTCCTTCCTTTTTCACTTCCCTTTTTCCTGTCCCTTTCCTTTTTCTTTTTCCTTTCCCGTTTCCGTTCCCTTGTTTCCTTCCCATTCTTCTTTCCCTTTCCCTTTTTTCCTTTTCCACTTTTTTCTTTCCCTCCCCCTTCTTTTTTTCTTTTTTTCTTTTTCTTTCTTTTTTCCGTGTCCACGTTCGTGCGTCCAACATTTGAGGCGCTATATCTCCATAACGGTGCAAGATGAACGCATGGTCACTATGTACCAGCCATAGAAAGTTGACCGCCGGGAGTTGAATGGTCACGTGACCGATGACGTCACGTGACCCCAAAAGGTCAAGGTCGTAACCCCATTATTTTTGAGGCGTCACATCTCCACAATGGTGCGACCTATACACATAATGACGATGGACCGTTTATAGTAAAGCGCTGGCGACGAATTGAATGGTATCGTGACTGACAATCTTTATTGTTTAGTTATAATAATAGCGAATGATGACAGTAACATTGCTGCTATGCAATTTAAATTAATTTTTTGACTTTTTCTACCAGTCTAAACAGCTCACTGTTTATATTTATACGGACCTAATTATATTGTAAACTATCGAAGTGCATTGGACAGACTCCGTCTTCGTATGAACATTATCTTGTTTCTAAATTTTTTTACTTGTATTTTGTTTTTCATTTCTGGAATGATTTTCATTGCTAGTTAGTACTTTTAATAAGTCAGCTCAACAACTTTAATCTTAATTATATTTATCATTAGTTAAAATGTCGTTGAAATATTACTGAGCAGGTCACAGATGCGGCAAGTGCTGCATTTCGCTGACGTGGAGGAGAATCAGCTTCACGAGGCATTCACTGACATCCTGGTCGCAGTCAACAAACCCCATCAGGCGTACAAGTTGTACATGGCAAACCGACTCTTTGGCGAGAAGTCCTACACATTTCTGACAGACTTCCTTGCTGCCAGTCGCAAGCATTATGCTGCCGAACTTGCACCAGTTGATTTCAGGTTATTTTCACCATTATTGTTCTAGTATAGATAGGTAACAGTAGTGGCATATAAATGAACCTGGTTAGTACTGAGAAGGGTGACTGTTTGCAGGTAACATCTCATGTACGTTATGAATCATGCAACAAGGGGACATAAATTACAATTATTTAAAGGTGAATTTAATACCACATTAAGCAGAAAGAATTTCTCGGAGAGTAATTGATCACTGGAATAATTAAACTGACGACAACATTAGTATTACAATTAAAAAATTGGATATTGGCGTTAAGGGTGGGGGGTTTATATAAGTGTTTGCACTTTCTCCCCTTTAAGGCTATTTGGTTACTTTTAGACACCTTCACGTTGAATCACCTTGAAACTCAGATGAACTCAGTTTGGCCACCCCTCCGTGGATATGAGCTATGAATACCAGCAATAGCTGGGACGTAAACAGGCACACCACACGATGCATTAGCTTGGTATCTATGTAAATTAGCTGAGAGCTAAGGAAATGCAGATCATGCTGCTGTACCGGCCTTTAAATTATATTTCTATATTATATTTCTACGTTGCAACAGCAGGAAAGTAAGGTCTTTGTTTTTGAGGATTGACTTACAAGTTTTTGTTCTCATCATTTTTTCTTAACATTAAGTCTATGGCCATCAGAAATCAGTTTTTCATATTAACAACACTCGATAACTTGGACTTACATTAAAGACTTAGTTTCTGCCATTGCAGATGGACTATTGTCTGCACTGGCCTCTTGTGCTGGAATTTCTGAAACTTGAAGTTTTTTTAATAAGTGGATTTGTTTTAAAAAATTTTAAAACTCTTGCAAAGTCAAGACTTAAACAACATTAATCTTGTTCACTGTAAAGGTACATGAGTGAGTGGCGACTCTGCCTTTGTGCGTTTTTATTTTTTTTAGCTGAAGAAATTTTCATTTTTAAGTTTTTTTTATCAGTGTCTTTTTGCTACCCTAGCTGGGAAATGTCTTGATAGATGTTTTGAATTTTGAGGTTATTTTTATGACCTGAAATAATTTTTGAAAAGTGTGAAGTTTGGATTCATTTTCATGTGACGTTGTCACTGCTAGTAATCTTTGGATCATTCCAGTCCATACTCATTGTCTCCAGATTTGTCAGTCTTGACATGTCCTCTTTGGTCTTGCATGCCAAGTCCAGGTTAGCTACTCTGGTTGATAGAAATTGCAGAATGTATCCAATAAAGCGTCTTTTGCTTTTTGGTGCTGCCATGTTATGTTGTTCATACTGCTTCATAACTTCATTATAGGTGATGTGATCACACCGTGATAACAGTATGTGTAGCCTAACTTATATCAGACAGATTATGATTATGATCACAGTGCATGCAAATTACATCAAGTATGATGAATTTCTAAGAGCTGGTCTTTGTGCTGATGTGTAGAAAAGACCGTCTAAAATCAGCAGCAGCTATCAACAGATGGGTTGTTGAGAAGACGAACGGCAAAGTGACCGAAATTGTCCCGGAAGACGCCATTGACAGCCTTACTCGATTAATTCTTGTCAACGCAGTTTACTTTAAAGGAGACTGGCTGGACAAGTTTAATCCCAAAGACACCCAGTACGCAGTTTTTCATGTATCACCGAGTCAGCGGATGTCAGTGAAAATGATGTACAGGAAAAAAGAAAAACTGCTCTGTGGCGAAAATCGTGAACTTTACTGTCAGGCAGTGGAGTTGCCATACGTCGGGAATACTCTCAGTATGATTATTCTGCTTCCGGACCAAACTGCGACCAATCTTTCTGAGGTTGAGAAGAAGCTGACCATTGAGGATCTCGTCAATGTTATGGAGAAGTTTAAAATGTCGCGGATGGAGGTCCATCTCTGGTTGCCAAGATTTCGTCTGGATAAAAAGCTGAGTCTGTCTGAAACTCTTTCTGCCATGGGTGTGCATCTGCATTTTGTATCTGTTTGTTTCTGTGGTGTTTGTTGTTTTAACAATTGCAGTTGCAGCATGGCTATGTGCTACTTGTATTTCTAACTTTGTTGTCCGACTTTCGGTAGTTGTTGCAACAGTTGTTGCAGGTTTTTTTGCAGCAGCCTTTGTTGTGCTTGTAGTTGTACCTGTAACAGCTGTTGTTAAAGGGACGTGAATAACTTTTCATGGAATCTTATCTCAGACTCAGAGCTTTGGAGCAACACCTGCCATATGGAATCAGACATTCTTAGCTGCTCTATACCCAGAACAGGCGAATGTGTTTCGCCATAACCCAAGCCAGGCAGGCCGAGAGGCTGATACTCGATTTATCAGCCATAGAATGATGCAAAACTGAGTTGATCTTGGTGATTGTTTATATACTGGGTGACCTAAAAAAACGTCCCGAACATTTGTGTGCGTTATGCGGCGCAGTAGTCGAAATAAATTAGCAAAAAACCACATATGCAATGAGCAAACATTTTCGAATTTGTGTAGAAATTTTCGTTTAAAACACTTCCATATTAGCCGAGATAAAAAGCAAAATAGTGTTTAACATCATAAAGCAAATTATGCAAGCGGCTCATCATTTACGTTGCTGCTCGTACGCAGGCTACACCAGAACGTCACAATAGGCCGAATCATCAATCAGCTCATCAACAGAAATGTGCTAAATAGGTGTTTCATTTTACTTTGCCACTGCTGCTAGACGCTTTTTTTACTGCTGTGTGACTTTTCTGATTCTGGATGTCTGATATCGACATCATGCCATTTGTCTCTGATAACATTCTGAAGATCTTTGAAGTTCGCAAAACTGTTTACGCCTTTCTTCATAGACAAGTTCTTGCAAGACATCCCAAACCAAGTAATTTAGTTCAGTCAAATCTGCCGAATGCGATGTCCGTTTTTGTAAGCTGATTGAATCGGGCGTGTTGTCTTGAAGAAAATTTAGAGTTGTTTTGATGCGGTGTGATGGAATGCTGTCTTTACATAATTCGATTTTTAATGCACTTACGTCATTAAGCGGCATTCATTAGTGTCATTAATGACGTCGCTAAAACTTATAAGTAAGTACGAGTGCCTATTGTTCTACAAAATGCGCAAAAACGAAATTTATTTCCATGTAGTATACGCGCCTTTATAAATACGCAAAGTTCGGGACGTTTCTTATGGGCCACCCGGTATAGAGATGGGAGTCGAACTTTTGACCGCTTGATCATACGTACGATGTTTTAAGCATTATGCCATTAAAGTACTGTCATTTTTATTGTTGTAGTTGCAGCTGTAACAGTTGTTGATGCAGGTATGAAGGACTTGTTCGTGGATGGTGTGGCCGATCTTTCAGGTGTTGATGGTTCAAGGGAGCTGAGTGTGTCGAAGGTTTTTCATCGGGCTGTGGTGGATGTCAATGAGGAGGGTACTGAAGCTGCTGCTGCTACTGCTCCCGTGACGAAGAGATTATTATCAGTTCGCTCTGAGCCCGTGATATTTAGAGCCGATCATCCATTTCTTTTCTTCATCCAAGACAAAGCAACGCGCTCCATCTTGTTTCTTGGTCGACTTGTGAAGCCGTCAGCTGCTTAATCTGCGGGAAAACAGAAGCAGTTGGAAGATTGGGGCAGGGTGAAACTTGTTGCCGATTTGCAAAAAAACAGCAAAACAGCAAAAATCATAAAAGAATGATATCGCTCACCATTACATCGACCAGCTGTCTATGTGCTGTTGAATAATATGACCTTTCATGATTTTTGCTGTTCTTGATGTGTCGCCCATTGCATGTCGCCACTAACAGAACTTCGTCAAATGTCCACCAAGTTTGATAATTTTTGGTACACAGATAGCCAAGACGATAGAAATATGTAAAGTACACTCACTTTCCATTTCACATAATTTATGCTATACTGCTGCTAGACGCTTTTCCCACTGCTATACGGCTCTTCTGATTCTGGCTGTCTGGTGGTGACATCATGGTATTTGTCTGAGATAACATGGAGTTCGCAAATGGTTTACGCCTTCCTTCACAGACAAGTTGTTGCAAGGTATCCCAAACTGAGTAATGTAGTGGATTCAAATCTGTTGAATGTGGTGTCCATTCTTATGAGCTGACGAAATCCGGCATGTTTTGTCGAAGATAATATCGAGTTGCTTTGATGCGATGTACTGGAATGCTGTCTTTACATATTTGGATTTTTAACTCACCTTGCGTCATTAAGCGGCATTCAGTGGTGTCATAAGTGAGGTCACTGAAATTTATCAGCAAGCGATAGTACACATTGTTTTAAAAATGTACAGAAGGAAATTTATCTCTATTATGGTTATGCAAAGTTCGGGACGTTTTTTTAGCGCCACTTGGTATCTGCCATTATGACGTTAGTACAATGCTGAAAACGAATTTATCTCAATTAGGTCTTATTTAAATACGTTTAATCTTGCACAAAAGTCACAGAGCGGCAAACTTGATATCAAAATGTTTTCTTTCGAGAGACGTTAATAGCTTAATAGAAGCTTTCATAACGTACATGAATGTTCGCTCACGTTTGGAGTATTGTTCCGTCGCTTGGAGTCCGTCATTAAGGAAAGACATCGAAAGTTTAGAAAAAGTTCAGCGGCGCTTCACAAAGCGCCTTCGAGGTCTACAGCATCTTACTTATCGTCAGCGGTTGAATAAGCTGCAGTTAAAAAGTTTGGAACTTCGCCGACTTCGATTGGACTTGATATTTGCTTACAAACTAGTATTTAGATTGACTGAGCTTAACCTAAATGATATTCTAAAACTATGTACTGAATATAGACATCGTGGACATAAATATAAATTATTCTTACCAGGCTGCAGCTCCAACACCAGACATAACTTTTTCACTTACCGTACAACACGAACATGGAATAATTTGCCAGCTGACAATACTGACTTTTCTAACTTGAATAGTTTCAAACGATCTATTACTTCTACATTCTTGGCTAGTTATTGCAAAGTTTACTTTTTTAGTAAACCTATTGTGGTATTGCGTTATCACTCAGAGACATTTATTGATGCATACTGTTATTTTATTGTGGCATGTTAGAGGCTGCGGCCCTTTGTCCTTAAATAAAATGAATAAATAAATAAAGTAAACAAACGAAAACCGGTTTCAACCAGCAAAACCTGGTCCAGAGATGGTTTCGCCAGTTAACTCCAGTTTCACGAAACTGGTTTCGGTTTCTTTAATGGATTGCAGAAAACTGCAACCCTAAAAGGAAACCGGTTTCAGTTTTTGCAAAATCGATTACGCTCGGTACCATCATACCCTCGTTAAACTACAATTGACTCATTGATGTTTGATTTGTCCTTTATTGTAGAGGTTAGCTCGTGGTGCTTTTCACGGGGTCCAAGTTCAAAAATGCCGAACGTAAGCTATTCAATTTCTGCCACATTTAGAGTGCAATCGATTTCAAACAGATATCCTACTGGTTCATTAATTTTGCTTTTTAGATACCGGTAGGCCTACTATTCATATGTATTATTAGACACATCATTTTGTAGCCACAGCTGTTTTAGCGTTTTACAAATCACAAATCACAGACTGATTATGAATGATAAACACCGTAAGTGTATTCAGGTTCACGTTCAAGTACTCGATTTGTTTGATTCCTGTTTGTTTACATTGCGAGATGGGTGTGTCTGTTTTGTGACATTCTAGGAAGTATAGTTGTACGTAACAGTCGTTTCATTCATAGAAAGCTGTTAATACGGCATGTCAACTCAGTTAGATCAGACTAACGAACCTTTAGATTATTGACTGCTTAAGTCATTTACTAAACTTTGTTCCAGTTCTGGTTAATTCTGCGAATTTGCTTCATTTCCTCATCGACCATTTTCCGGTTACCGAACTGCATTTGGCATGAGAAGTGCATATTTGTTCATAACCTAATAGGGGGCCTACTCACAGACATTTAAATGGAAAGTGTGATATGAACCTGAAAAATTCAAACATGTTTATGGTATTAAAGTTATTTTATAATTAATCAGCTGTTGCAATATGCATGAATAAATGGTAATAATTTTGTGTTTATGGAAGGTGCAATGAATACAGAGTACTGTTTACTAAGTTGTTATTAGGCCCAGATACCATGGGCATAGCCATTAAATTTACAGCACTCACGACTACCTAGCTGGTGGGTAGGTGGCTTGTTGCCTTCTCCAGAGAGTCTCACTTCTACTCTCGGCCTTTGGCCTCTATTTTTGGCCCTTTAGGCTTCAAAGTGGGTACCGACTAGCTATTTCCATCCACTGTTCAAATGCCAGAGTGCTTGAGTTAGGGTTAGGTTTAAGGTGAGGACTAGGGTTAGCTGTGTTTTGGCTTAGGGTTAGGGTTAGGGTTAGTGGGAATAGTGTACCTTCAAAGTAGCGGACCCAAATCTCAAGGTGCACTCGCAACTCAATTTCTGGCTATGCCTATGCCACAAACATGGTAGAGTTCACAGCACATAAGGAACAGCTTACTTCACAACAGTATTTTATGAACTTGTTGAGTTTGTTGTACTATGACCAAGTAAATTTGATATTGTTTCGTAGGCCTACTTGTTGCGTCATCATTAAACACAGCCATGTCTCAGAGCCAAGATCGTTTGTCGATAGCTAATGGCAAGTTTGCCCTTGACCTCTACAAGTTTCATGCATCACCTTCAGATCAGAACATCTTTATGTCTCCTCTCAGTGTTTCTGTTGCTTTGGCGATGACGTACCTTGGAGCCAGGGGACAGACAAGGTTTAGTGCTGATCTACTTCTGAAAACAATTGCTAATGTAATTTCTCTTCTAGTTTGGCAGGATAATTTTACTTAGCTAATATTAGTTTTGTTTTTCTTTGAAAACAAAATTTCTACTAGTTACACTATAATAGTGTTAATATAATTACCTTAAGTTGGTCAAATAATTTTTACAAATTTTGTTACCTTAAATTAGTTCTTAATTTTTGTTGCAGCTCAACATGCAAGAAAACAACGTAAGATATAGAATGTGGGATATAGAATTTGCACTTAAAACTGACAAACAAGCTGTCAGTTTAATCTCTGCCAGTTTAATTTGGCTTAATTCAATTTGTAATTGGCAATGTTTAATAAATTTATTTCCGGAACAATTTTTAATTGCTAATATTTATTTTTATTAAATGAGTCCAGATTTTTAAATTTTAACTGTAATTTTCGTTCATTGAAATGTCGTTGAAATATTACTGAGCAGGTCACAGATGCGGCAAGTGCTGCATTTCACTGACGTGGAGGAGGATCAGCTTCACGAAGCATTCAGTGACATCCTGGTCGCAGTCAACAAGCCCAATCAGGCGTACAAGTTGTACATGGCAAGCCGACTTTTTGGCGAGAAGTCCTACACATTTCTGACGGAGTTTCTCACTGCTGGTCGCAAGCATTATGCTGCCGAACTTGCACCAGTTGACTTCAGGTAATGTTCACAGTCATTGGGGATATCATGTTATGCAATGCCGTTTGTTTATGCAGCCTCATAATTGTATCATTAGTGACGTGATCATGTCATGTTAACAGTGTGTGTAACATGTCAGATAACACCATGTCCCAGACAAAACAAAGCCACTTCTGGTTTTGTGGCAACTTTGGCGAATGTGGTTCGATTTCAACAATTTTTTCACTATTGCACTTAGTGATAAACTGTAGAAGCAAACTCTGCCTGAGGTTTTTGATGTTTTGAAAAAATTTCTGTAACATCTGAGGCCTGGATGCATCTAGATGCGATGTGATCATTGCCAGTAGTCTTTGGATCACTCCAGTCCATACCCAGTGTCTCCAGATCTGTCAGTGTGTCTTGACACGTCCTCTTTTGTCTTGCATTCTAACACCAGGCTAGCTGCTGTGTGTTGATGGAAGTCGCAGAGTGTGTCCAATCTGTCAATCTTTTGCTTTTTGGTGATATCATGTTATGCAATGCCGTTTGTTCATACAGCCTCATAATTGTATCTTTAGTGATGTGATCATGTCATGTTAACAGTGTGTGTAACATATGTCAGATAGATGATAGTATTGTGATCACAGCTCATGTAAATTAAATATCAGTCAGATGCGTTCTCAAGAGCTGACCTATTGTGCTGATGTGTAGAAATGCTCCCAGTGCATCAGCAGCAGCTATCAACAGATGGGTTGGTGAGCAGACGAACGGCAAAGTGACCGAAATTGTCCCAGAAGACGCCGTGAACGACCTCACTCGATTAATTCTTGTCAACGCTGTCTACTTCAAAGGAGACTGGCTGGACAAGTTCAACCCCAGAGACACTGAGGATGCAGATTTCCATGTGTCACCCAGTCAGAGGGTGAAGATTAAAATGATGTTCAGGGAAGATGATAATCTGCTCTATGGGGTGAATCATAAACTTCAGTGTCAGGCAGTGGAGTTGCCATATGCCGGGAAAACTCTGAGTATGGTTATTCTGCTTCCGGACCAAACTGCGACCAATCTCTTTGAGGTTGAGAAGAAGCTGACCATTGAGGATCTTGTCAATGTTACGGAGAAGTTTGAAATGTCATGGATGGAGGTTAATCTCTGGTTGCCAAGATTTCATCTCGATGAAAAGTTGAGTCTGTTGGAAACTTTTTCCACCATGGGTGTGTGCCATTTGTATTTACCACTTTGTTGTCTCACACGCAGTAGCAGTTGCAATAGTTGTTGCAAGCTTTTGCAGCTGTCATTGTTGTAGTTGTAGTTGCACTTGTAAAAGTTGTTGTTAAAGGGGTGTTTATAGCTTTTCCTGGAAACACGTCTCAGAGCTACGGAGCGTCACCTGCCATATGGAGTCACACATTGTTATCTGCCACCCAGAACAGGTATAACAGGTATAATGCCACAACTGCAGCCAAGCAGGCCAATTGGTCGATGCTTGATTTACCAGCCCCAAACTTCCCAAAGGGATGGAAACCTATAGGTGGCCTTGGTGGTAGTTATATACAAAGATGGTTTGCCTGTCCGCTTACATCGAGAAAGTGATCACTAACCATTTGATTGCGATGTGACCCAACCGGGAGTCAAACTCTCAAATTTTTAATTATAAGTTTGACGTCCTAACCAGCCACAGCCATTTTGGCAGTTGCAGTTACAGGTGCAACGGCTGCAACCGTTCCAGCAGTTGTTGCTACAGTAGTTGAAACGATTGTTGATTTTTGCAGGTATAAAGGACTTGTTCGTAGATGGTGTGGCTGATCTCTCCGGCGTTGATGGTACACGGGAGCTGAGTGTGTCGAAGGTCCTTCACCGCGCTGTGGTGGATGTCAACGAGGAGGGTACAGAAGCTGCTGCTGCTACTGCTGTTGTCATGGCGCTGTGCGAAGCTGGCTCTGAGCCAGAGATATTCCGTGCCGATCATCCATTTCTCTTCTTCATTCAAGACAAAGCCACGCACTCCATCTTGTTCCTTGGTCGACTTGTGAAGCCATCAGCCACTTAATCTGGAGAACAAGATCGGAGCATGGTTGAACGTGTTGTCAGTTTGCAGCGGCATTATATATTCAGCTTTATGCATCGTTCAATGACGAATGCACTAAAGAGTTTTGTTGAGTTTGCACCAGCTGTGCATTACATGCATTAACAGTTTTTTTGCTTTCTCTTTCCTGTATTTTTCCGATTTTTTGACCCATGGTTGTAGGTGTAGCTGGGAAGGAGTGTGGGTTACTGCAGGACACCGTGTCCCACAAGAAGGCACAGCAAAACCAAAATTGGTGTGAACGTTGCCAAGTGAGTCCCATCTTTTGTTGGTCTTTGTTGACTGTGCCCTTTCAATTTGTTCATGGTTGGCCGTTTCCTCACTTGTATCTTGGTACCTGCCAGTACATTGCTTGCTGCGGTATGAGCTGGCGATTCATTTGCGTCTTTGCATCAAAAGTTTTATGTTATTCATTCATTTTGCACAAAAAAATAAAGGCATTGTACCGACTGCACTTTCTTTTTATATAAACGTATGCAATTGGCTGAGTTTGTTACTCATGATTTGCCTATTGTAGATTTGCTTATATTGGGTGACCTATTTTTGATTTATGTGATATACCTGACCAAGTAACCCTGTATGCTTGAAGGTTGAATATCTGAGCTTATACAGTGCCAAGTGCAAAGCTGACTTGCTCGTGATTGTTATTTTGTTGTGCAGTGTGAAAACTGTTTTGTCTGTGCTATTTTGCTATTGAGTTTGATTTAATCGAGACATATTACTTGGATTGTAAGAATTTTGAAGTTTTTGTAATAGTTGGGTTAGTGGTGGCCATTGGCCAAATGCATACGTTGTTGACCATGTTGATGCTAATCCATGAAGTTTGTTGTTAGACTGTCATGAACAGTTGTTCATTTGACACTTCATTGCTATGTATTTTTGTCATTTTTTGTGATTTGTCATTTAATTTGTGAATGTCCATATGCAATTAAGATTATGGCAATTTACCATGTTATTTTTGCACTTCAGATCAGTTGTATTTTTAGATAGCATTGCTAACCGTGCAATGTTAAACCGAAATGATAAAAATATTTATACCAATCTACCGACTGATGAAAATCATTGCAAAATGCTCGGTGTTTCAAAAAAATCGGTAAGCTTGCACCAACCTCAATCGGTAACTTTGTCAGTTGCCGACAGATTTTCAAAATTCTTTCACTGGCACACTGTGCAGAAAATTTGCAATAAAATTGTCATTAAAGATTCTACCACACCCAAGTAGCGTTGGGCTTTGCCCCAAATTTCTGGTGATACTCTTTCACTGCATGAACGCTCGGATATACTTTGCCGTGCAATTTCTGCTTATGTACGTACACGCTCGGTACCTCGTTTTTTGCTCTTCGCGCGTTACGTTCCGAACGTAGCGAAGAGGAGTATGAGAACAGTGTAATATTGAGGACCGACCGACCTTTGTTCCTGGAAGAGCCGTTCTGGAAGAACTTCAAACTGCCATATCTCCATTACGGTGCTAGATAGACGCATGGTCACTGTGGACCACCCATAGGAAGTCGACCACCGCGAGTCGAATGATCACGTGACCGATGACGTCACGTGACCCCAAAAGGTCAAGGTCCTGACCCCATTATCTTTAAGGCGCCATATTTTTATACCGGTGCCAGATAGACGAGGAGACAATATTTAATAACGACTTCGACGCCAGTCAATATTACTATATTTATTTATTTGTTTTCAATGGCAGGCTCGAGGCCCATGAACACACAAAACACACACAATAATATTAGTATAATATTAGTCCGGTCTCAAATTGACGCCGGGTCTCTAATACAAGTTGAAAGGAACGAAAAAGAACTTAGAAGAGTACAGAAGAAAATAATGCACGCGAGGAGTACATTAGATTGGTCACAATCTAATAATATTTCTTGCCTTATAGTTGTTTTCCGGGTCGATTTCAGAGGCAGTTACGGTACCCGTACTTAAGCTCCGCAGAACAGTTTGCAAACGAGTTAATGCACGAATCGTTTTTGTCGTTTTGGAACGATAACACTTTCGTTTCATAACATTTACACACGCCGTTGGTTACACTGCACAGATTTTTCAGTGATGACTTCTAACCAGTGCGGAACCTAAAAAAGCAAACGGACAAAACACGGAAACAGTAACGTCATCATTACGACAAAAGGAAAACCTCAATTTGCTAGAGTTCCGTGTTTTTATAAGTTACAAACTGCATACACTTTTAAAGAATTTTCTAATTATCTTAAATTGAGACGGTAATTTTTCCAACTGCACGGATGTAGGTCGTGGGCGAAGACAAGTTTCTCTGAGACGTAGTCTAAGACTAAAGTCTTAGAGAGTCTTAGACCCGCAAGGTTTGCTGTTACGAAAAATTCGGTGGTGACTTTGGTCTTAGACTAAAGTTTCTGCGAAAATTGATTTCACCCAATGCGTTAGCGACATATCGTGGAAGTTATATAGAACTAGCGACGCAGTGTCTGAGCAGGGTCCTATCTCTACTTCAACTATAGTTGGCTCCTGTACTGACACCGGCGGCAAACAGCAATCGCCGCTTCTGGCAAGACTTCAGCAAGGCCTGTGGAACTGGTGGTTGGTCTGGTTCTTTGATATTGATGACTTCAGGCCTGTTCTGGTTGTCGTTAGTATCATTGGCGTAGTCTGCGCTGAGGTTGTCGCCGTCGTCGACATTTTGCGTCGTGTACCTCATGCTTTGTGGTCGTCTTGATGACTGGCGCTTGTCCGCGGACTGATTTTGACTTCGGTAGACTGCTCTCAACAGCAGAGCAGCCGCGACGACCGACATCACCGCCAGCAGCACAGCTAGCGTGATAATGGCCACCGACTGACTGGATGACCCCACGTTTACCACCAGCAGTGTCGTGAACTGCCAGCTCGAGTTGAGCCAACGATGAACCGATGACGTCAGCGTCACTTCGACGACGTAGTGCCCAGCATCCGGGACTGTGACGTCATCGATGACGACGGTCGGGCACAGGTAATCGGGTGGTTGTGGGGGTACGGAGTGACGCCGTGCAGGGTTGTCCCGGAGCCAGTGCATGTAATAGTAGTCGATGGGCAGTCGTCCGGTGGCCGGGGTCGTCAGGCTGATGTCCCACCTGATGTCACGCAGTTGTCGCAGTGTCGTCAGGTCCCAGCTCAACGCGAGGCTCTCGTGCACCTGCCGACGAACTTCGGAAGCCGGCACCAGAGCGAAATCGGTCACAAACAGAACAGCGTGCGAGCAGAACAGTTTGATGTGCGGCGCGTGTAGCGCGTAGACGCCCATGTCAGCTCTACCGACGCCACTCAGTCTGAAACCGACCCTCGTTTTGTTGTCACCGATCAGCTCAACTCGCTTGCCTAGTTCCGTGTTGGCGACGATCAACAGTTCGTCACCGGCGGTTCGGCGTAGAACCAGTCGTCGGTTCTTGCTCGACAGAAACCAGAACTCGAAGTCGCCGCCAGTGCTGACGTTGTTGAGCGTCCATTCGAACTGCACGACTGAGCTGACCGTCGCCGTTCTCACGCCCGGCGATCGCAGAACGTTTCGCTCGCGACAAGCGCCACATTGGCACATGACGTTCACCGCCATACTGCAGTTGTTGTCATCATCGGTAGACATCGTGTGGTAGTTGCAGTCAAACAGTGAACTCTCACTGCCGACACAGCTGACTCTCTCCAGCACCAGGGTTGAGTGACGTTCCACGTCATCGTTGTCATCGTAGGTTCCCGCCCCGTTGATAAACCCGAGCTCACGACATGCCACTCGCGTGTTGCTGTCGGTCCAGCCATTGCGGCATATTCCTCCCCACCTGTGCGCGAAGGAGAATACTTGCAGACGCCCGCGCACGGGCGGCGTTCGGTCGGCGTTGGCCTGCAGACGAATGCGGTTGTCTTTGGCCTGGTAGTCGGCGCAGTTGGCGCACAGACAGATGAGAAACACCTGACGACGTCGATTGCCGCAGCCGGAATCGACGATGGAAAAAGGTTCGTGTGAGCAGTGGACGAGGCGTGATTCGTTCCCCGCACACGTCACGTTGTCGACGATAGCTACGTCGCTCGGTTCTGTGTACATCGTCGCGTTCAGCGTGTACGACGACAGACCTGCCGGGAAGCCGAGCTCTCTGCACGCGACGTCCGTGTTAAGACGCGTCCACACCGCCGCAGAACTGCACACCGCGATCCACTCCCCGGACACGAACATCTCCAGCCTCCCGGACGCCGCCGACTCGTCGGCCAAACGCACGCTACCTTCCGCCGCGTCAAACTCACGAGCGCAGATCGTCTCCGCGACCAGAGCCGGTAGCACTGCGGTCTGATAGTACAGAGTGAGCAGCCGGTCTGACTCGCGTGAGTACGTCGCTATCGCTCTTAATTCCTGCTTCAGCCGGTCGACCTCGTGGCTGCCTATACCGACGCCGATGATTCGTATTCCGTCGGACTTGAGATGCTCGGCGGCTGCCTGCGAGGCGCCGGGGTCCTTAGAGACACGGTGAGCAACTATTACCAGCACGTCGGGAACTCCAGGTCGATCGCCATCCTCGTTGTTGAAGATGGTCGAGCGAATGTGAAGGATTGCAGCAGCCAGGTTGCCACCACGACGTTGTGCTGCTGTCGTTGACAAGTTGGCGAGGTTTGGCGCCGGTTGACGACTTAGCGGCTGCACAACAGACGACGAGTTGTCGGTTAACACCGCCACTCCGACGTGCGTTCCAGACAGCGACGTGTTGAGCTAAACAGATTGATAGATACGCGTTTATTGATAGTGCCGCCCATACTGGATGGATTAAGAATAAGTAACTAAATAAGTAAAACGTAAATTTGTATAGCGCATAACGTTCAAATTAACCTCTAATGTGTTAAAAAGTGTACAATATACAGTTAAAAACAGAACAAGCATAATGAACAGCAATGTCCAATATGAACGACGTATTAACAACTACATGAAATATTATCTACACTGTGTCTCAAAAAACATCCTCGACATTATTTTTTGACTGTAACTTGAAAACCAATTATCAGATTTTGATAATTTTTGGTACGAATATTCCTGACACAACTTGCCATCAAACGGTTATTCAGTTTTTTGCCTCACCAATGTATGCTTCTGCACTACTTAGAGAAAGCAGATCAAGCGAAATGTGTGTTGAAATATACAGAAAACCTTTAAAAACATCCCCAACATTATCGATCGACTTGAAGAATGACTAGCAGATTTTAATAATATTTGGCAGAAATAGTCTATTACTGTCACAACTGGTTATTAAATAAGTGCTTTATTTTTCACTTCACCGAACGTCTGCTTTTGCACTACCTGGGGAAAGCAGACCAAGCATAATACGTGTTAAAATGAATGAAATAACATCAATAAATTCCATCTATTCTAA
>Ga0056128_1004314_pt1 | contig 17751 bp, 7 predicted proteins | sample WorMetLIZISLAND2_FD_71113 | JGI IMG/M metagenome (GOLD analysis project Ga0056128, IMG submission 71113) | Marine gutless worms symbiont microbial communities from Max Planck institute for Marine Microbiology, Germany - Olavius geniculatus... ... | reverse complement strand
TCCAAGGTCACTGGACCAAACTTCACCGGACTTGTTTCGCCTAACGCAGGAGGAATCGCGGTAGACGGAATAAAAATCCGATTTTGAAAATCTTCATCCGTTTCGGAGATATTCGTCGCCAAACTTCGAAGTCGTCCGAAATCGGGCCAAATTTTGCATGTTTTTGGCCCCTGACATTTTTTTGGAGTGCGCACCCCAAAATTTTGGACCGGCATTACAAAATAGGGCCTATTACTGACCATCGTGCAAAACTTCACGCCGATCGGCCCACGCATCTCGGAGATCTCGCGTTCAAAAAAAAAAATAAACATCAGGAGTAAAACTTAAGTCCGCTCCGCAAGCTATCGCTTTCGGGCGGACTAAAAAGGACAGATGAATAGTGGCACGGACGACCAAGACAAGCAGGCTAATAGTATGGCCACATAGCAGCAACTACAATTTAAGCAATTACTGCTACAGCGCTAGTCATAATGTTTTATATCTTGACATATTTCAAACATAGCTTCAAAGAAATAATGGCAAACTTACCATACCACATATCACAAAACTATCCAATGAGCCTGGCACTAACTCTGGTGACCAGTGAGTGACCACATTAACTGGATCTATAAACACATTCATGGCACAACAAACTGGCTGTACTGACCTATGGTTTGGAAGACCAGTTGGTCTGTGCTGTGTCGACTGGTGAGCCGGTCGAATCAGCCTCCAGACTGTTTCTGTCAAGACCTGAACACAGGAAATAATCAGAAGCGCTGTGATAGCAAACAATTAATAAATCTCAAGATAAATGCTGCCACCTGGAAAATACAAGAAAGCCCAGCCGTCGCTAAGGAAGCAGAGATGTGCAGACTGCAAACGCGTCAGTCTGTGGACACAGATATACAGGATTTTGTGCGGACGTAAACTGACACGGATCTTCTTTCATGGCGAGTGTATTTTTTCCTAACACAAGATTAAAACAGAAAGAAGTGACGTGTGTTGAGATGTGCGTAGCACGATAGCACCGGAACTGGTAAATTGTAATCTGCTATAGGCCTAGGCTATGGGCTAAGATGTGGCTCGGTAGTCTAATGGTAACGTGCCGGACTTGTAATCCTGAGGTAACTCAGAGGCACACGTTCGACGCCGCACCAGGACACTGTCGGGTAACGACCTTAGGCAAGTTGTTCACACACATGTGCCTCTGTCACCAAGCAGTATAATTTGGTACCGGTCAAAGGGCGGTGATGCCCCGAGGCTGAAAAGGTAACCGTAAATCTGGCGTCGCACTGGCCATGCGTCACGGACTCAAGTGGTTTATCCACTTACGGGCTCAACGGCCGCGAGTGGGAGATTAGCACCCTGCCTACGCCCCAGCTGGGGCATGGCTGCCTTTACCTTTTATAGGCCTGGGCGTAGTGGCATACCTTATGTACTAATGACTAGAGACCTAGGCCTATTCAGTGCAGACGCGGACTGACGCAGATGATTAGGTCAAAACAAAATCTGCGGAATGACGCAGACTCAAAAATTTCAGAAGCCGGACATCTTTGTAAGGAAGACGCGCTACAGTCTGTACAGTTCCTGTTACAGTACTGACCTTCGAGGTCATCCAAAGTTGATAACTGACTTCTCTTCTGAAAGGGCGTATGCTCTTCCTATTAGATTGATTAATAGTAATGTTGGCCCTATCTCTCACCATTTCGAAGATACGGCCAATTTTTCGTGGAAAAACACACATTTTTCCTACCCCCTCTGTTCAACCTTAATTTTGAAAATGTTCCCCTTGCACTAGATCGCCAAAACTGTGCGTGCCTAGGTCTAAGACACAGGGCAAATTGTTTGCATACAAAGTTTTCCCTAAGCCCTAACAGTCAATCAGTACAATCTTTGACCTGGTAGCAAAATTTTATCAAGGAAAAAAAATTACATTAAACTGCCTAAAACTGTTCGCCCTACTAACAGCTATCGCAATATGGCATACCGGAAACAAATACAATGCAACTTGAGAGATTGCACTTTTTAAAAAAGAAAAGATTTGTAATTTTCTTTGCACGTTGGTAGTATAACTCAGCACTATGCCAGTATGTCAGCTGGCCCTTCAGAAATTAAAGTTTCTGAACCGGACAGAGTGTACTCAGTTTACTCGTAATTTATCAAAGGCTGCAGTGAGTCGCAAAATTTAGATGATGCTGCCATGGTAAACCATGGAATTTTGCAAAACTGTCCGTGGAAAACAGTAGGCCCTACATCATGATTTAGAAAAAAATATGACAATACAATACAATACAATAAATTCAAAGTAAAAAATGCCAATGGCACTGCAGTCACTTTACAGTCAACTGGGGGAAAGATGAAGAAAATAAGTGATTTTTTAGTTTAGTTTTAAATGTTCGGAGACAGTCCGAAGACGTCACTTCTGACGGCAGATTGTTCCAGATTTTTCCTGCAGCGACAGGGAACGCTGACAACCCTGCATGTGTCAACAAAATTTGCTGCTGTAAGAACAGATAGGTATCAACAGCATAGAGCATAAGTTGTCAGAAGAAAATACCGCAGGCTTCCAGAGTGGACTCAAGGTTGGCGGCTTCTTTCAGCTTCATTCGTCGTCGCCTCTCTTCCTGAAGCTGTTTCTTTGTCCGAGGCTCTTCACCCACGTCCTACTCAATATCAAACAAGTGACCAATGTAATCTGGTATAATGCGAAATTGTTGATCAGTGTGCCCCTTGGTGAAGGAGTCAAGCAATGAGTGCTACAGTATCATTAGCTCCCACCAATCAGCTGCCACCGCTGATACTGTAAACTGCTTAATCACTACCGAATGTACCAATCTTTACCTTTCTAGGTTTATAGCCAGTCATTTTATCACCATATGTAACGTCAAATTTTTGTTGATTTCAATGAAACAATCTACCTACCTATAAAGCAAAGTTTCAACTCTAGATCCACTGTAGGTAGTTACTGTTTGACGAACAAAGTGTCACTACACAATACACGTTGTGCACAAACACCGACCCAATTAGCTCCACGTGACTCCACACAGCATCAGCAGTACTAATAACAACAAGCCCAGCTGTTGCTAAAAGACCGACCATATACGAGTGTCCAAAGACAAGCAAATGTAAACACAGTCTTTTTACTTATTTACTAAAATCACTGACACAACATGTGGCCTCGCAAAACGTCAGGCATCACATCGATGTGCACTGTGCCCATACGGGTCATTTCACCATTTTTTTAGATTTTGGGTCCACGAGCAGTTACAGCCACATTTTTTACAGCTAGGCTGGCACGGAATGTGCCAAAATGTTTTGCACTCCCCCTGACAGACAAAAAGTGTTCGTTTCTAATTTTCCTCAAACTCATCAAATCTCGGCACATCGGAGCAGCGTAGCAACTGACAGCACCAGCTGAGACTAGCAAGCTTGTACCCATGACATATGACGTCAGCGTTACGTCACGACTAGCAAAGAATGTTTAATCAACTACCATATTTTGTTAAAATATTCTGAATTAGTAATTCTTCAGCTACAATTGGTAAAAAATTCATGTAAATTGATCATCATTTGAGTGAATTATAAAAGAAAGAAAAAGGGGTCCCTTTTTTATGAAACATTGTGTATATACAGGGTGGGCCAAAAAATGGCACAATGTATTTATATGCCAATAACTGTATCAAATATTAACGACTATTAAAATTCTTTCACTGTCGGAATCAGGAGAAAATGTATAGTGACACTATGACTAAAAATCCCACCACACCTCATATGTGTTGCTACACTACCTGGTGAAATGTCAGACATTGCACCCAAGCTGGCAATGACACTGACCTATTGCATGATCAATGTTGATCAAGCCTCACCTGTGGCCTCAGCCTGGACTTAAATCCGGTTGATTATGCTGTTTGGGGTGCCCTTCATCAGGTGGTCTATCAACGTCGACAATCCACATCAAACAACCAGCTGAGACAGGCGATCGTCACTGACTGGAGCAGTCGCAGCATTTGGTTGGCCGCGTCTTGGATCAGTGGCATTGCTGACTTGAAAACGTCGTCCAGCAGCAAGGTAGACACATTGAACATTTGATGTAAAAACTGTGAAATGTGACAGTTACTTTAAACAATAACCGAGACAATAAACAGGTTGTTTCCAGTTGTTAATTTCTTACAATGTGTTGTTACAGATATCGTCTTGTTTTCAGCTGCTGCTTTAAGACACTGATATTTCACTAGGTAGTGTAGCAACACACTTCAGGTGTGATAAGAGTTTTAGTGATAGTGTTACCACAAATTTTCTCCTGGGGCCTAATTTACAAATCATCATAAGACAATCCCAAAATTGTCGTAAAATCCTCGCAACTTTGTTGTATCTTTGTCATAAATCAACAAGATGTCATTCAGATGTCATAAAATTGTCGAAAAAATGTTGTATCCGAATTTTGAAAGCTGATTTTACGACATCGTAACTCTCTCGCAATATTGTTGTAACTCTGTAGTTGCTAAAAATAGCGAGCCAATCAACCGCCATTGCGTTGACATCAACCACGACCTCAACCAATCACGACGCAGTCACTGAGCCAAGTGGCGAACGGCGCTGCACACCAATCGTCTGCTTCCGCCATTGCCAATGGTTACCAATGTAATCAATAACAGGTGAACTGATTTCACGGAGATTCTGCTGCCTAAAGTTACCGCAAACAAAATTTATATGTACTATGACACTATGTGAGAATTATATACTAATGAAAAATCTAAATAATTACTGCATGCGTGCTTGATGCTGTTGTATGACATCTAATGAGCTGTCATACATTTTGTCGTAACTTTGTCGTAACTTATGTTCTAACTTTGTCGTACGATTTTTTGTAAATCGCGTTTCATTGTACATTTGTTGTAAACCTTCCACATGTCATAACATTGTCGTATATTTGTCGTACGATATTTTGTAAGTTAGGCCCCTGATTCCGGCAGTGAGAAAATTTTGAAAATCGGATAATATCTGATGAAGTTTTGGCATATAAAAACTGTGCTATTTTTAGGCCCACCCTGTGTATATAATATAACTGATAATTGTACTAAAGTGGACACCGAAATCATGAGTTATTACTGTACCGATATCACAAGCTGTTACTGTACCTGCTTCTTGGCCTGCTGCTGCTGCTGCTGTTTGTCTTTCTCGTCTTTCTCAGCAATGCGTTCCTTCAACAACTTCTTCTTGTTCTTCTGCCGACCAGCAGCTAACGCAGCCCCAATCAGAGTCAACTGACATACACTTCCTGTTTTCTAACCACCAGTTTACCACCTGGTAACTCAGTAAAAAAATAACATGAGGAGAAAATTTTAAAAAGCACGAAAGATGAATCTTCGGTAATACCAATTTTATTAGACACGGTTGTTGTGAGTACAAATAAAGATAGCAGATACCAAAAGAAGTTGTGTACTTTAAGTGTCCATCATCCGAAACAAAAACCACACAAACTAACAATGAGTTAACTATAATATAAGTGAGAGCTGGAAGACTACTAACATGACCTCAGACAAAGGTGCACATGATGCTATCAACAATTAAATATAAAAAAAACTTACCAGTTTACACTACTGTGTAAGGGCGACCAAGTCACACATCCAAAACAGCAGAAATCATTTTACTAGGACTCAGAGTGATAGAATGACGAACTGGCTGCCCATATAAACCCATGTGACGTGACCCCATTTAACCTTTTCCACTCCCACATTATCCCGAGAGCCAATAAATGTGTGAAATTGAAATTTTGCACTGCACCTTGTATGGAGTCAGCCGCCGGCTTAGCAGGAATTAAGTACTTTTGTCTTAACTCCCATAATTTCCATACAACTTAACAATATATCACAGGCACATGGTAGCGCAGAAATATTAATAAGTTACATCTATTGTAAATTTGTAATGAAACAGTACCCAATAGGCCCTTACATTAAGCCTAAAGGCTTTCACCATCAATACTTATCGAATGACGCGTTCCTTTTTTTCTCAAGAAAAGTAAGCATTTAACTCACAGAGTCTTTGCACACATGAGTGGCAAAAAGGTTCGTTCGTATGTTTTGAAGTTGAATTAAATATAAAGATAAAGGTTAAATTTCAGTGATTCATGACATGCGAGGTGTAGATAAACTGATAAAATCATGACTTCTGCAATCTGCATGAATAAATGACCTACAGCCCATGGTGATTAAGGTACCGTACACCTATACATGCCCGTATATAACCAGTCTTCCAAAAAAGGTTAAAAAACACTTTTTCCAATTTAACTCTTTTTAGCTACGGACCAACGGTGCATTTAATCAGCTGGAAAATATTTGTATCGCATTTGCATTGACTATGTTTATTGGCTCACGAGATAACGCAGGAGTGGAAAAGGTTGAATGGCATCGTGTCACATGGGTTTGTAAGGGCAGTCAGTTCGTTGTTCTATCACTCTGTGTCCTAGCAAAATGATTTCTGCTGTTTTAGATGTGTGACTTGGTCGCAATTACACAGTAGTCTAAACTGGTTACGTTTTTTCATATTTAATATTTGCTGTTTTATTAGCAAATTTAACCATGAGTTAAAAACAATAATGTGACCAAACCCAATCACATGACCATTCGACTTGCGGTGGGCGACTTCCTATGGGTGGTCCATCGTGACCATGCATCTATCTTGCACCATGATGGAGATATGGCACCTCAAAGATAATGGGGTCACGACCTTGACCTTTTAACGCCACGCAACGTCATCGGTCACATGACCATTTGACTCACGATGGGCGACTTCCTATTGATGGTCCATTGTGACCATGCATCTATCTTGCACCGCTACGGAGATATAAAGCCTCAAACATGCATTTGCCCATGTTAAAGGCCAAAAGTTCACTGCGCATGCTCCGTGTCACGTGACCTGTAGGCAGGGGATGCAAAATAACCGCATATTTGGAATTCCCGAGGCCATATTGCCTATTCACTATGCAACTTTTGTGGAGCTACGACGACGATTAAGGGTAGTTTGTAGATGAGCATCTCTATTGTTAAGCATTTTCAGTCAGAATTTTTCCAAGTCCGAAAATGGGCCCAAAATTTGCAGTTTTGGGGGTTTAGAAGGGGAAAATATTAAAGATGAATGTGGAGACCCCCTAGGAAATCAATCCCCACCGAAATACGTCATCCAGTGCAAAAAATACAGCGATGCTCCCAAAAATGTATTCTCTAGAGCTTGACAAAAAAGCAAAAAAAAGAAAAAATAACCCAATTGAACATCATATTTCACCCCTTTGCCCTGCCGGCTCTGCTTGGCTGATTTGCACCATGTTTGGCACGTACGGTCAAACCACCAACATAATCATCCAAGTCAAATTTTAAGTCGATTGTTTTCCAGAGATACACCAAACTAAGCCTCTGCTGCAGAAAGTTTTTTCAGTAAGTCAAATGCCCTTCTTGTCCAATCAAATCAATGCTAGCAAGTTCAGATTCTACTCTTAACAATAATATATAGCTATATTACAATAATGTCAAATTTAAGCGCTATTAACCTGGCTTGTTTACTTCATCCTGCTTATCTCTGTCAGCAGCCTATTGTAACATCAACACATGATTAATTGATAAAAAACTTGGAAGTAGTCGAAAAAGTCCACCAGTAAGACTCTTCACACCATGACCTACTATATACTGGCTATTTTGTTATCCACACCAAAAGTGAGTGGACCATCTACAGGTGACGTACTGACTTCTAAGTTTATACAAAAAAAAAATCTAGGATCTGTATTCTGTATATCACATCAGTTGTTCCTTGTCAAAAGGTGGATCATAAAAAAGTTCATGAAAATCCACAAATCACTTTCTGAGAACGCTGCTTAAAGAATAGCCAACAAACAAACCACAAAAAACAAAAACAATCAAACTATGGCACAGCAGAACTTGCTGATGTACATCACAAACAATAAAAATGCAAATGTGAATCACGCATAATATTTCTAATAAAATTACAGCAACATCATAATCACAAACTAAGATAAAAAGTAAATTTCTCTAAATTTGACCAATTTAGGCCACTACCCAATGAAATGTTGTAGCTGTGGCAGTGCAGTGACTATCAACAAAGCACAAATGTAGCAATACACAAGAAAATAACAATCAAAGATGCTGAAAAGTGTCACTACATACATTCTATATTACCAAACTGTTCTAGGACTACAGCTGTCTACTATTTAGGGCTAGGCTATCTTCCACATTATCTACAACAAGCTGCATCTATTGCACGAAGGTGGAAACTGTGCATGCTTACATCAGCAGCAGTATCTCCCACCTCCTCCTTGTCTTCACCGTCCCACTGATCTCTCGGCACTGGCTTCACATCTCGAGGCTCAAAGTTTTCAGCATCTTCACAGCAAACGTAACAAAAACGATTATCACAATATACACAATCCATTCAACCAACGAATGAAAGGCAAACAAAATAAGCAACTCCTTAAAGCTCAGTGTTCATAGCTCAAAGGCAATGTAACGGTAAAAATTCCGTTCCTGAACTTTCATGATAAAATGCACTGATTTTTCTCTTCTACACTATGATTTCAATCCTGCATGAGAAGGACAAACGTTCCCTACCAGGCAGTTTGAAATATCGATCAAGACTTGGGGTTCAGGTTAGGGATAGGTTTGGCCTTAAGGCCAGGCATAGAGTTAAGTTTGGAGATACAATTAGGATTAAAAATAGGGTTTTGCTTAAGGTTAAGGCTAGCCTTAGCATGCAGATAGGGAAGCTTTGTAAATGCACCGCTTTTAGATTGTAGATATAGACCGATCTCACTATTCTCAGACACACCAACAGACCGACATACCGGATTAACACCGCCCACCAGCCGTCCTGCACAAGTGGCAGTGATCTAACACAGTTGATACCTAAAAAAGCCCTACGCAGCTGCGAATAGCATTCATAGTTTTCACTTTGACATGTCGCTGAACCAGTCTCTGCAATTCAGTTAACTGGCTGGCTAGTCAGTATTTGCTATTCACTAATTGGACCCTCCAACGATGTCACTGTTGTGGCTCGGTAGTGTAACGATAGCGTGCCAAACTCGTAAACCCAAGGTTACAGGTTTGACTCCGGCCCATGGCACTGCCAGGTGCAAGTTGTTCACACACGTGCCTCTGTTCAGTGTTCACTAAGCAGTATAATTTGGTACCGAACAAGAGGCGGTGACAACCTGCACCTGGGAAGATAACCGTAGATCTCGTGTTGCACAGGCCATGCGTCATGGTCAATCCAGCTATCGAAAAAAGCTATTATCAGTCCGTCCCAAACAGACACAAATTCTTATATCAGTCCGGCTATTAATATCTGGTGCTGATATCTGTTACATAAGCTTATTGCTGCCACGATTCAAACATTTAGCTCTAAAATTTGCCTGCTTTTAGTCGAAAAACCACAAAGTTCTCTACTCCATTAGAAGACTGTAATTTTTAGCTGGCCATAAGTAAAGTAAAGTAAAGGTAAGTTAGTAATGGCAAAGTCAGTAAGTTTAGTAAAGGTCGAGCTATTGGCATGAGTTGTCATCCATCATCTGTCTGTCTTCTTGTAACAGATGTATTGTGGTTAACAGGTGAGATGTAGGGGTAAACTTTTTACATGAATAATTAGCCATGGGTCTTAAACTCGAGCATGCAAAATTTTAGCCACTCCAAGGGAAACATTTTCAAATTGGAGGTTGAATGAAGGGAGTAGGAAAAATGTCCGTTTTCCAACAGAAAACTGGCTATATCTCAGACACGGTTATAGATACGGTATAGGTTATTATTAATCACTAATAGGAAGTTGCATACGCCGTGTAAGATTAGACAAAAATCACTCACCTTGGATGACCTTGAAAAGTCATATCACACTATGCAATGCCAATCGTGCGCTACTGTGGCTAAATGGTAAGATGTAGGGGGTCTGCGATAGTACCATTGGATAGGGTGGTGGCAACTTCCTATAGGCTATAAGTAGTAAACATATGTTAATCTGCAGTGGTTTGGCCGCAATTTTGAATAAAATGTTTAAAGCTATAAGCGGCCGTATCTCGAAAATAGTGACGGATACGGCCTGGGTTACTATTAGCAACTAACAGGAAGTAGCATATGCCCTAACAGATTAGAGGAAATCATTGACCTTGGATGACCTTAAGAGCCCTTACGAGCTATTGCAGCTAAATGGTGTGAGATAAGGCCTAAATTGCTATTGATCACTAATAGAAAGTAGCATATTGGCTTTCAAATGCCATGACAATCATTCACCTTGAATGACCTTAAAGGTCAGTACTGCAAAAGAAACTGTATCGGCTGTAGCGTGTCTTCCTGAGCAAGGTGTTTTTACTGTGAAAAATATTTGCAAAACCTGCATCTGATATTTTACTTGTTCATTTACTCTGTAGCTGTTCATCTAGGGAGGTGACCATGGGCATGAAATATCACTTAGCAAAATGACCACATGCAATGTCTGTTATACTAGCATTCATTGTAGCTTTTGAGACAGCGTTCCATTAACAGTGTGCATGGAACTGTCTCACCTCTGACAAATCGCTTTCTCTCCATGACTGGAAATCAAAGGCTGAGCTTCAGACGTGGGTGGTACAGTCGGCTTTTCCCAGCAATAGCTGGTCTTCTTGTTCCTTTTGCAGCAGTGAAAACCATGTGAAAATCCATACAATAATGGCAAATATATTGCAGCGTTCACAGCTTGCATGCAGGTTAACATGTGGCAGAATGTAGCGAGTGGTTATGACTTGAACATCAGTTATGGCGGTAGTGCTAGCAGGTGAAGACTACAATTTGTGTCTATATTATCGTGTAAGGTTCAGCGATTGGGATTAGCATTATGGTTTAGGGTTAGGATTAGTATTAGCGTTTTTGAAAGATTTACTCTATGTAACACTTAGCGTGATCGGAGTCGGGTGTGTGATGCGGCTTGCGGACAGGCCACCACCTGGTGTGGTAATGCGCGTTTTTAGCCGATCGTACTTGAGCAACGGTCGAGCTATTGGCATGGTTGTCGTCCGTCGTCCGTATGTCGTCCGTCCATCATGGATGTATTGTGGCTAGACGGTAAATCGTAGAGGGTCAGCGATGGTGCCATCGGATAGTGCGCTGGCGACTTCCTACAGGCTGTCAATAGTAACCATGTCTCCATCTGCAGCGGTTTGGCCGCAATTTTCTAAGTGGCAATATATCGGAAACTGTGAGAGATAGGGCCCAGGTTACTACTGGTCATCACTAATAGGTAATAGCATACGCGCTTTCAGATGAAATGAAAATCATCGATCTTGGATCACACTGTCAAGGTCACTGACAACCAGTGCGGTCGGCTATCCTATCGACAGCTGGGCTTCTTATTTCACTAAACGTCGTCGTGACTATGCGACTACTAATATTGCTGCAATGCATCAGCAGACGGCACGCGCCAGTGAGCTAATTGATACAAAACAGATGTTGGCCCTCAGCGCGGCGACCAACCATACTCGACGGCTGCAGTAGGCTACAGTTTTTGCGATTTTTAAATTTACGCCAAAAAAGATGGGTAAAAGCTAGAAAGCTGAAATTTGGCAGGAGTATTTACAGCGGCGAACGCTAACGCTGTGTATATTTTCAGCCCGATTGCTTCATAAATGCGGCCGCTAGGCAACGTCAAAGTTTGCATGGCGGCCTATGGCGAAAAGGGGTTAAGCTTATTTCTCAGGCCAGAAAAAAGTCAGGGATTTTAAAAAATATATCAGCATACTTGCATTGTTGCTGCCCACAATATATGCGAATTTAAGAAAAATCGTACGGGGAGAAAAAAGTTACGAGGTTTTAAATTTTTTTGCATGGAGTCTTATGGGCAAAAAAAAGTTAAACTTATTTCTCAGGCCGGAAAAAACTCAGGGATTTTTTACAAATATATCAGTATACAAGTTTGCATTGTTGCTGCCCACAATATACGTGAATTTAAGAAAAATCGTACGGTGGAAAAAATGTTAGCCAATACCCGTAATGCAAATTTTTGGGAAAATGGCCAAAAAATTGGCTAGGGAAGCGATATCAAAATTCTGTTCCACGACTTTTTAGACATTGTCGTCCCCTATAAGTGTGCCAAATTTGGGAAGGATCGCTTCGGAAATGGAGGAGCTGAATTTTTTTTTTCGATTTTGCATGGGCCCCCTATAGAGACGACATCGCCGATCCACATATATAAAGATCGACCGAAAAACACGACAAGCGGAGCCAGTATATTAACTCCTCCACATGTCAACAATAGTGGAAATAAAACATTAGCGTACAGTATGGGCTACAACTTGCCAAGCGGCTATCCTGTGATAGTCTACTTGATAGATTTGAGGAGCTGCTTGGCCAGACTGTCGACCCATGACATTACAGCCGAGGTCGGGCAGTTGCTCCGGTGCCGGACACGGACGACCTTGGCTGGTATTTGTGACCACATACTGGCTAAGGCTGTTCGAGAGTGGACTGATAATATTATATATATTTATTATTTCATCGTACACGAAGTACAGGAAAAAAGAAAAAGAAAAACAGACTATAATAGACTATTTGGTCAGTCCAAGGCGGACTGATAAAAAGTCTGTTATCAGTCCGCCGGACTGATAATAGCACTAACCCCCTACGGGTTCAACGGCCATAGAAACGGAGATGAGCACCCCACCTACGCCCCAACGGAGGTATGGCATCTTTACCTTACCTTAACAGTGTCGTTGACACCTAAGGGTAAACGTTATTAGTCTGCTCCTTAAGAGCAATATTCTGACCTTTACCGTTATTATCAATCCAGGCCAAACTGACACCAGATATTATTTTCAGTCCGGACTTGGACTGGTGGCAAATTTTATTTTTAGTGCAGATTAAAATGAGTACTTATGGCAGAATAACTGAGATTATTCAGGCACTGCTTGTTGGCAAAGTTGGATCAGGAGTCCACCTGACTCCAGACCACACTGACCATGCTGATAAGGCACTTGAGGAGCATGATGGCTTTGCTTACTTTAAAATTACACTACCATTAGCGAATCCAGTTCTTGTCCACTGCACTTATGGCAGTCCCTTGAATGACTGCCACGTTTCACAAATAGCTTTTGCATAGCCTACATGGTATTTCATTAAAAAACAACCCCTTTTTCTTTCTTTCATAATTCACTCAAATGATGATCAATTTACGTGAAATTTTACCAGTTGTAGCTGAACAAAATACTAATTCAAAATATTTCAGCAAAATATGACAGTTGATTACATATCCTTTGCTAGTAGTGCTGATGTCATAATGTGTCAAGAGCACAAGCTTGCTAGTCTCAACTGGTGCTGTCAGTTGCTACCCTGTTCCAATAGTAAAAAACCTGGCTCACTGATGACAAATTCTTAAAGTTTTACAGTTGCGACCACAAAAAAATGTGCAAAGCAATCGCATTTATGTGTCTGTGGAGATAGTTGGACTTTCACATGTTCGAGCAAGACAGTTTTGTAGCACAATGAGCTTGCGAGAAGGCTAAGTTTTTGAATCGCAAGATGCCTGATTTCATGTCCCCAGTTGCTTTGTGCTGACATGATGAACATTTTTCATCAGCAAACCAGATTAAGTTCACCACTGAACAGGGTAGCAACAAACAGCACCAGTTGAGACTAGAAAACTTGAATCCGTGACACATTATGACATCAGCGTTAGGTCACGACAAAAAAATATTTAATCAACTGTCATATTTTGTTGAAATACTTTGAATTAGTATTTCTTCAGCTACAACTAGTGAAAATTTCATGTAAATTGATCATCATTTAAGTGAATTATTAAAGAAAGAAAAGGGGTTGTTTTTATGAAACACTGTGTATACACCCACGGTAGCCGCCGCTCGTTTAGTCTTCATACCTGGGCTACTGGCAGCAGGTGTGATGCTGCAGTGTAGGTATGGTGATAAAGCCAGCTGATGTGCTGTTGTCTCGGTTGGTCAAAGTGATGTCATTTTCATTGTTATTTTCTCAATCGTCATCTTGACTTCCAGTTGTTGCTTGTAACTCAATATTAAACTTCTGCAGTAACATAAAATTAGACGGAACAGCTAAGTCGTAAAATTGCTAGTTCGTTGCGTTGCACCAGCCGCCCGGCGTACTCAGACTTTGTGCAGCTAGCCTGACTACAATAGCTACTCGGACTGATAATAAAATCTGATGTCAGTCCGACACGGACTGATAATAATTTTTTGACACCTAAGCGTGGTGGCAGCTAGTGGGCAAGCCTGTCCGCTTACGACCGCTCAGCTGTGCGGTCTTCTGGCAGGACTGTCGGTATGTCAGGGAATTGTGAGACTCGAATATATAGTCTGCTGTACGATCACTGCAATATTCTGAGTATGTAGTACATATAAATAAACAATTTCCACATCAAGTTCTGTCAATATCGACGAAAGTAATGCAATTCAGTATTTTAATCATTTAGAAAAATTTTACCCCACTCTTCGTCAGACATATCACTTTCCGGATGTTGATGTTGCTGTTGTTTACTTCCGGAGAGTGAGCCGTCTACTCGCCGTGAATGACCGATGCCATTTGCTGGTTGGGGTCTGCGACCGCGCAACACAGAAAGCGCCAGAAGGATATGAGACAGACAGACAAACAGACTGATATGGATGTTGGTTATATGCAAATATGCGATCGCATATGCGATCACAGTGCAGCACGGTTGTGCTGACACTGTTGTAATGGCGATGAACGTTAAGTATAGGAAATTGCGTTTGGGGGTAAACCTGCGAGTCGCTGAGGTACAGAAACTTGACCCGAATTGAGGCTAAAACGACCCCAAGTCGACGGCGGTCGACTTGAGCCCATCCGACTCGATTTGACTTGACTTGACAGCGGCATGTCGACTTGAGTCGACTTCAAACGACTTGAGACGTTCAGAAGTTGCGATGAATTTGCGTAAACACTATACATACAGGGGGTTGGGTAGCATTTCGCCTAATCTCATTTCGCCTTATTCCATTTCACCTATTTTTTTATATTTTTGACTCTTCCCGTAAGCGTGGCAAACAACGAACGCAGCTTCTCAAAGCTCAAGCTGCTGAAGACATATTTGCGAGCAGCTATGTCTCACAATAGGCTGTCTGACTTAGGAATTCTGAGTATCGAACGAGACAGAAAAGAAAATCTGTCTCGTATTTTAACACATTGTGTGGTCGGTTTCCCCAGGTAGTCTAAAAGCAGAAGTTGGGTGAGGTAAAAACTTAAACAATCATTCAACAACTAGTGGTGTCAGAAATAATTAGACCATAAATTATTAAAATCTGATAATGTTTTTAAGTTATGATCAATAATGTCGGGGATGTTTTTTTCACGTTTTTGCCCATATTAACACATAATTCGCTTAGTCTGCATTCCCTTGGTAGTGCAGAAGCAAACATTGGGTGAGGTGGGAAACTGAACGGTTATTTGATGGCAAGTTGTGTCAGGAATACTTACACCAGAAATTATTAGAATTTGATAACTTTTCTTGAAGTTACAATTTAAAATGTCGGGGATGTTTTTGAGACACAGTGTATATATACCAAGCACGTACGTCGTAAGTATTGGACATTTGGTCTTGATGCTAGGGTTCAACATGAAAAACGGATTGTAAAATATACCTGGCATCAAAATTTTACAACCATTTTTTTCTGAGGCTCTATATACATTGTGTCTTCAATAGAAATATGGTTACAACTTGTTTTATCGTGAGGAGAGGTATCTCCTAACATGAGGCTCTTTTCCAGATTCGCCGCTGCGCAATGGCACTTGCGAATGCTAGCTATTTTGTGTAGCCTACTAGATACCGCATTTTTGGAGTGGGTAAGTGAGGACGCAGTCCGGTCTCGTCTCGGGTCTCGGCTTACAAGGTCTCGTGCACATTCTCAACGCATGACATTACTATATTTCATTTTAAAATATACGCTGTGTGTATTACTAGGACAATTTAGTAATCACATAATTGCACACAATGAGCAATTCAGCACGTGACGGATAAATGCGATAATTGCTGGAGTGGCGGAAACAATGTAGAGCGTAGGCAATAGGCCTACTGTACACGTGTATGTCCGCTTGCATTATCGCAGAAGCTGTGGAAATTCGAACTGCTGAGTTTTGTGTAGGAGAGAAAGATGTTGTGCATTTTCCGAACGTGGATTTTATTCTGCGTTTGCTACTCCACGTGCTTTCGTAAGTTTATATCATGGCCATTACGGTTACTGTGTCTCGTAATAATGTCATATTTATTATTGGAAGTCGTGGAGTTATAAATATGCTATCCATTATACTATTAATTTAATGCGGAAACTTCGTTTTATCATGTTTTACCTGCTGCGCTGAAAGCATTGTATGGCACTCATTAACCATTAACCGCATGCACTTTAAAATAAAGATATGATCGAAACTTTAATGGCTGATTACTGTATTGTTAAATCTTTTGTGCATGTCATTTATCTCAGAACTGTGTTGACTAAATTTGGTTTAAAATTGCAATTATAATCGTATGTTTTAGAATGCATTTAAAATGTAGATTTAACTAAGAGGCCCGCACTCCATATTGCTTTTGAACACGCCAAGTATCTTCCTGCGTCTATTGATTAAAAAACTCATTTCAATATAACAGGACTGCAGCCACCAAAAACACTCTGAAAATACACTGTGTTTCGCAAAAAAACCCGACATTATCGATCGTAAATATTCAGATGCTAATAACACAATGTATGTAACTGTAAAATACAAAATAATACTCGTACAATTGTTGATATGAAATACAGTTTATGTATTATACAAAACCGGCAGTAATTTCCTATGATATATTATAAGTTGTATAATAATTTGTTTAAAATTTATCAAATATAAATTACAGTTTTGTTTTTTTTATTTGTAGTAAGGGAAAATTGGATAACTTCGGCACCTTAATTTTTTTGAGTGCAAAATTTATGTCTGAAGTTTGATTTAAACGGGTTAGCGTTTTTTCATGGCTTCTATCTCGTGTACAAAAATGTTATGTTCCACTGTGTATAAAAAGCGTTGATTATTTTTATCACGTCGGGAAATTTTCACTCAAAGTGCCGAAGTTACCCATGCTGCAAAGTAAGTTCGGCACCCCCTGTGGCAAACTTCCGCATCCATGCCGAAGTTAGCAATAATATAATTTAATTCAGTTAAGTTTAATTTAACTAGAACAACAGCGACTTTAGCTCAGTAAAAAACAGATCAAGTAACAAAAGCCATAGTTTGAACTAACGATAGACCTATTGTCCGGTCGCGCCTATTGTTTGACTTAGTTTACCTATATTGTTTGTCGCAGAGTTGCGACCGACTGGTTAGGTGTCAATTACGACCATGCGCCGATCTTAAGCAGTTAGAAGAAAATGATGCCTCAAACATTTCAGAGTTACAATTCTGATTTTTGGGGTCACGTGATGTCATCAGTTGCACCGTTATGAAAATATGGCGCCTCAAAGATAATTGGGTCATGACCTTGACCTTTTGGGGTCACGTGACGTTATTGGTCACGACGTGTCGTGACCATTTGATTTGCGGTGGGACATTTTTTATGGGTGGCCCATTGTGACCATGCGTCTATCTTGCGACGTTATAGAGATAAATGTACAAAACATCAGTTTACACACTTGTTAACGGCGACATGCAATGAGTAACACATCGAAAACAGCAAAAATCATAAAAAGGTGATATCACTCACCATCACATCGCCTAACTGTCAATGTGCTGTTGAATAATATCACCT
>Ga0056128_1004308_pt1 | contig 17765 bp, 7 predicted proteins | sample WorMetLIZISLAND2_FD_71113 | JGI IMG/M metagenome (GOLD analysis project Ga0056128, IMG submission 71113) | Marine gutless worms symbiont microbial communities from Max Planck institute for Marine Microbiology, Germany - Olavius geniculatus... ... | reverse complement strand
CAATAACTTATGTTTTCGTGTTGAGAATGAAACGACCTTGATTTCTGCAAAAAATCGTGTAGATCTAAGCAGTATTTCTGAAGTTAGAAGCTATATAACAGAGTGGCCCCGTTTTTTGGGTCACCCTGTAGTTGTTGCGTGCATTGAAAAGATATAGCGGGATCCAGGGGCAGAGCACGTGGTCAGGGGATCAGGCCAGAGGGCAAAGCCCTCTTAAGCTGAAACATTTTTTAGCTTTTGGACGTGCAATGAAAGCTGCAAATTTGCCTGTTTTTATATTTGGAAAGGCACAAAAAAACTTACAGATATTTGTGTTGTCGTGCAAAAATGGCGTTTAACGAGTCACATATTGGCATGATTACCCAGAGGGCACTTTATCACCATCAAAATTTTTTCTGGGAGGGGGCAAGGGCACGGGGCACCTGCCCTTTCTGTCCCTTCCCTCTGGCGCCGCCTATGTTACTGGAGTATAAAAACGTTCACTCAATGGCAGTAAATAGAATTTTACAGCAAAACGAACCAAACACACACAAATTATATGTGTGCAGAAAATACACTAGCACTAAAGAGAAAAAAAGAAAATTCTTAACAGTTAACCAAAAATGTAGACGTATGCTATGTCTAGAAGTGTAATAAGAAAGGAAAAGCGTTAATTTACATTATGCAGATGGACGTAGCTCAGTAAGTTTAAGTCTAGTTACATCGCGAAAGGGCAGTTCTCTGCCCCGACGCTGCCCCTATGCCACAAGGGCAGGGGGGAAGCTGCCCCGCTGCCCCGTGGCTTCGGCGCCCCTGGCTGCTATGCTACGATCACGTCACCCCAGTTCAGTCTGCAGTGCAGTCCAGTATCCATCAGCCTAGGTTGCGTTGAGGCACGTTCAAAATCTGTCCTTTCCTAGACATTTGAGTGCACCAATCGTCCCCTGCAAACTGTATATCTTGTCTGTTCAGTTATTTGATTATCCACTTATTAACATTTAGTATAAACCGTTGTTTCCCGCTGTGTTCTCCAAATGGCAACATCATTATTTGGTTCGCTAGCGGTTTGCCCTCAATGCCATGCCTGGTAATAGTACAGAATCTTTCAGTCCTATCGTGGAGGCTAGATCCAGACGTTGATCCAGATAGCTAGCGAAATCTAATTACCTCTACCTCTACGCTAGACTAGACTAAGCTTTCCTGAAAATTTCAGCCATATTCGTCTGTAACTTTTTGCGTACTCCTGCTGAGAAGCCAACCGGTAAGTAAACGCTACGGTGTATGACATAACGTCCTTTACTCGCCTGAGGTAACAAATTAATAAACTGCATGCAAATGCAACACAGGTAGTGCTGCAGTATCAACAGTACACTTGTTGTCGCTAATTAATATACAAGCACAATGAACACAGCGGTCGCCCATCAGTGGCGCAATATGCTACAAGTCTTGCCTGGGGCGCTGACGGGAATAAAGAGTAAAATTCAACCGTTCGTCAGTCGTCAGTAACTGTTGGGAAGCTACGTGTGACTGCGGCTGCTGCAGCACGTTGCAGGTATCGTTACTTAGCAACGAACAGGTGCGTCATTATTGGTTTCTTACAAAGTCGAGGTTTTTTTGTAATCAGCAAGTGATTTGAGAAAAGCTCACGTGATGCGCGATAGCAGCGGTCCTGCCACTTTGACAATCAGTGTAGGCCTACAGCAATAAAATATTAATGCATCTTAAAAGAGTACTTAAATTTGAGGCATCCGTAAGGAAGACTTCTTGAATTTAAGAGATCGAAACTTATATTTTTAAAAATGTACGTTTTATGCTAAAAATGTCATACGCAGGTTGTTCAGGTCCAGTTCCAGCCACTTCGGAGCAATTCACTCTTAAAATGTGTGTCGCAGCCGAAAATCGCAAAAAATTTACTAAAACCCCCTATTCTGTAAGTTTAAGGTCATTCAAGTTCATCGCCGTTGACACCAATAAAAAACTTATCAGTGTTGTTTGTTATGATAAGCAGCGTGTCTGTGCTTATCTGCAACAGTTTTCACGCTACACGAGATAATTGCGGTTAAATAACCACTTTTAGGGGGGTAGCTGCTTTTGACGCCCGCCTGCGCCGGCATCCTTGAACCTAGGGGGTGAGTACTTGGACCGCTAAAATCTATGTTAACAGCTGAAAATATTATATGCAGGTAGTCTTGGTTTATCTTTAGCCATTTCGTCTCATGTCAGTGTTATAATGTGCGCTGAATTCAAAAACTGCCCACAAAATTTACTAAAAACTTTTTTTGGGAGGTTCAGGGTCGTTTAAGGTCATCGATGTTGATAAATCTAAAAAGCCTGTCACCAGTGCTTGTTATGATAAGCAGCACGCCTGTAGGCTACCTATCTGCAACCGTTTTCACGAGCCAATAACGGCAAAATAACGTTTTTTAGAGAGGGGGGAGGGGTACCCCTTTTTGACGTTCTCGTTCAAGGGAAACCCCGGCAGCTACGGGCACTAAATTTTGTCACGATAAACTAGAGTCCTTGGGGCGGCCCACAGTATATATCTAGTGATCCTATATAATTATATAGCTTGCGTCGTTCTGACACAATACCGCAGTGTGACGGACGAACGACAGACAGACGGACAGACGAACGGACGCCTAGACGATGGCTAAGACGCGCGAAGCATTCTGCTATCGCGCGTAAAAAGTAAGCTCTTAAAAGCGTCGTCACTCGTGACCACGTTCGCGAATATACAGAATATAGAATATAGAATTCAGAATATAATAATTTATGCTACTGCACGTTACATTCACTAAGAGAAGCCTAGTCGCTTAAGCCGTGATTAAAATAGCGATCGCAGCAACTGGATTTTTAGCATACTAGTTTTCCGCTGATCCCGCTTGGCAAAATTGCAGTAGGTCCTATGACGTTGTAGTCGAGTCTCTTTGGGTTGTGAATTATTTACATATCGACGAAGGCTGAGACGTAATTCAATCGCACACGAACAGATGCGAAAAGTCGAGATGTTGTCACGTCGCAGGTCGAGTGTGGGTGGACCCGTGTCACAACAAGGACGTGTGCACAGGTCCCTCGAGTCAAAACGGACTAGGGGCCTACCAGTCGAAAAACCAACGCGTTAAAACGGGTCAAATCCAGAGAGAATACTGCTGCTACCTGGCGAATGCAAATGACTTTATATACAGATGCTGTTCTGTAATGCCAAGAAATAAGAATCTTAAATATTCAATACAAAGCAGATAATCGACAAATCACAAAAAAATTTCCATTGCCACGGAAATCTATATCTAACCATCCACTAAATTTACCACGAAAACATTGCGTATTTTTGTTAGAAATCTAGGAGACAAGATAGTTAATGTAAAAAGATAGATTAAATAGGGACAGATAGGTCAGAGATAGCCTAGAACTCGGCAACAAATTATGGAAAACATAGGTACTGAGAGAAAAGCGACTTTACTGGCTTGGACATGACATTGTTATCCGTATAGATCATCAGCAAGCACTGTACTGAGAGGTATCAGGATACAAGAATCGAACCAGGTCGATTAAGAGAGAACTAGAAAGACACAGTGAGCAAAAACAAAAGATGGGGTTTACCTGAGAGAAAGCAGAGGTTCATGGCAGCTCTTGGCAGCCACAGATTGCGTCCGAGTGTGGCCCAATGTGTCCGAATCGATGCCAAATAAATCAAGGTCAAGGTCACGCCGGGTAACACATATCATCAGCTGAGCTGACACAAAAGCACAACCTCTTTTATTGTTTCCGTTCGGCTGAGGTTAAAGCAATAGTTATACTAAAAACATGTCGATTTATTGCTGACATACTATGCGGCCGTCCGCCTAAAGCTACGCAACCGTATACCACATCGCAGTTACTCCAGACAAGGGAAACTATTTTTTTTGTTCTCATGTTAAAAGCCAGTGCGATCGAAACAAGTTGCAAAGACAGATTGAGAATTTGCGACCTTTTTTTTAAATCCGTAGAAACAAATTTATTCATGTTTTTAAAAAAAATCACTAAAATTTGTTTTACATATTTTGATTGACGAAAACTTTTAAAATCCCTATAAAAATAGCAAATTTTAAAAAAAATCTAAATTTCTGAAATTTGTGTTTTTAATCTAGGGTCAGACGGACAGGCAACACCCGTAATGTGGCCTATTAAGAGACACGGCTGCACTCTTGTCCGGTATAAGAGACACTGTGCCTCTTATCTGGTATAAATTTTCAATGTGTGTTTGTCGAAGGATGGACAAGCTGGTAGGTGTGGTGTCGACTGCACCGAAGACGAGGTCGAAGAACGACGATGACTTTGCCGACAGACTGAGTTCACGATACACAGTCGTACTGCTCATTCTCTTCGCCGGACTCGTCGGAATCATCGAGGTCATTCTGGATACAAAGCTACGTCTTGTGTAAACCTACTATAGGCCTATAACCACTGTGTTCTGTTATAGTAGAAATAGTAAAAACGCACTAACAAGCAAAAAAATTATCGGGTCTATAAACTTTCAAAAATTACCAATCCATAAATTGCTAATTTCCATTAAAACTAACCATGGTTATTGTGGAGCAAATTATAGCATGCTTTTATCATCCTCATAAGTTATTAAGCTAACAGCTATCACAAACGTTTCGAAACAATAATTAGCCTATTGTCATGGGTGGGGCGTGTTTTTTGGCAAGTGATTTATCATTTTACAAATGCTTGTAATTGTATCTTCGTCACAATGCATTCAAGTGAGATAATTTAAATCAAAAACTGTTAACTATAAAAAGTTCATCAATCATTGAAACTTGTTAACGATTATTATTTTGCCTGTATGTTTTTCTTTCGTGTTGGGTTTAGGACAAAGACTTCACCGTCCGAAGAAATTCTACTATTTTCAGCACTCGTAATGGCATTAGAAAACGTACATCGTAGTCCACAAAATAAAGCACGTTCTGGGGACGTTCACAGGGAACGTTCTGCGAACATTGGCGGTTTGGCGCAACGTTCTTAAAACTTTCTAGGAACGTAAACTTCTTAGCTGGGGTCAACCCAGCGTTGCGTGCAGTGACAGACTGCTAGAGTATGTAGTCTGCCAGCAGAGAAAGAACTCATTGTGACCGCAAAGGTTCAGCTGTTCCTGCCCTCGAGACAGTATTATTTGACATCTATCGACGATATTGTACTACTTTCAATTAAGTCTTAGCTGTTCATGGTTGAAGTAGGCCTAACTTAAGCTTACAATAATAGTGCATTTCACAGCATGCAGCCGACAAATGGCAGACACCGGCTAACCGTAGCAAGGCTCTTGATGCAATTTAACAATGTGACTAAGTCTAATAGGCCCACAATTTCATATTAATGTTAACTAACAAAAGTAAAATAATGAACGCGGACGAAAAAGGAAATTTGCATTATTTCTGGCCTTAAAACGTTAAAACGCGCTCCTATGATGAAGTACAAAAATGTTTATAACCATTTTTATTACTTACAATTATTATGCTCGTACAATTGTTTACCTACTTTCCGACGCCATTTAAAACATTTCTACTTCTTGTTCTACTAGCACATCGAGCGCGTTCGAGGTTGTTACAGTTAACACCCTATAAAAATTACTTACTTACTTCCATGTTGTTACCTGTGAATGGTCAGACGCTGTACCTGAACAAACCTATCACATGCTGGGCGCCTGTGCACTTCACCGGGGCTCACACAAAGTTCACGACCAGCTATTGCTGGGTTAAGAACACCTACTACCTGCCGTGGGACGACAGGGTGCCCATGTCAGACACCGAAAAGAGACAGATGGTGCCCTACTACCAGTGGATTCCGTTCATACTCTTAGCTCAGGCAAGAGCATTACACCGAATTTGTGTCATGTTGAAAACATTGTGTTTTCGTGTATCCGATATTCAGCTTTTAATATTTTTAATGTATTCAGTTTTCTAATGTGTTACTGTTGTCTTAAGCAGCGCTTTCATTAGCTTAGTTTTGTAGAGTGTTTTTACTTTTTTCAGTTTCTGTCTGCGTTTTTACTGTTGTGTTATTTTATTGCTGAGTAATGTTACTCTATGAGGTTACTTACTTACTTACTTATTTTCGAACGGTCACATTTTTATTTAACATTTACAGGCGTTTTTTAAAGTTTTGATAAAAATAGGTTTTATTGCTTTAGGCGGGATCGCTAAGTGCGATTCTGTCTATTGCGACACATTTTTCAGTAACGTGGTCTGTCTGCCTGTCGTCTGTCTGCCACATACGTGCACTTTGCTAAAACCGTTCGACGGGTACAGTTGTAAAGTCAAGTGACACATAAAGGTCTCTGACCTTCTAGGCAAACGGAAGATTTTAGAGTCAAAACCCACAGTCAAAACATGCAATTGCAAATTAAAGTGTCACCTGGTGAATACAAAGAAAACAATTTCATTTTTCACCACATTACTGCGAGACAAACTGACATTAGCTCTAAACAGTTTAAACGGCTATTGAAGACATTTTTGCTCGGGCGTAGAGAGCGCGGCGCATTGTGGCTAACCGTTAAATCGCGCCACTTAAATCATCTTACTTACTTGCTTACTTGTCCAAGTAGTCACTATATAAGTGCGAATCTACTTACTCAGTTACTTTTTTAACCCCCTCAGCATAAAGATGTCGTCATGTGAGCGGGAATGGTTGTGCTCTAGTCTTTGCTATTTCTGCTGTGACTGCCAGTACCCAGTAGTTGCTATAGGGAGCTTTCTTGTGATGGCTGATGAGCCATATAGGCCTACGTGTGCCTAAGCCTTCGGCGAGGCACTGGTTGCCCCGTTCCGCATTGGAACATGGAACGTGAACAAACTCACTTAGTTACTTGCTTTCAGGCGGTGTTGTTCTACCTGCCGACGCTGATCTGGCACGGGTTGAACAGCAAAGCGGGTGTGGACGCGGACAGCATCCTAGCGGCGGCTCACACGTTCACGCGACTCGAGGACACGCAGGGCAGTGACCGGATGCTGACGATGCTTGTCCGACAGATGGATCGATTCCTGGCCAGTCGCACACCGGTCACCCAGCGGAGATGCAGCTGCGCACAGTGTGTCAAAGATGGATGCCAGCTTTGCGGACGAAGGTAGCCACTGGCAGAACATGCGGGCAGAGGAAAAGTAAGTAAGTAAGTAAGTAAATGATTTATAAAGCGCCAAAGTCTCAGAAAGAATCAGAGCGCATAAAAGAGAGCAGTTCTGCCGAAAAAATAGCCTATCATGAAATGGATTTTTTTCAAAAACACTTAATGCAATCTTCAGCTGGTAATACTGCACTTTGCTACAGTAATTCATGGAAAAATTTGTAGCTTTTAGCAATAATTGTATCAGCTCTATCAGAAAATGCAACTTCTTGCTCTCGCCCAACCTCTTTTCTCACGACGCCTCTGTCGGTGACAAGAATGCAAACTCATTGACCCTGCGCGTTTGTTGTTCGCTACGACAGTAAGACGCTTTTGTGCTGTGTGCAATGTTGTCAAACTTTTGAGAGCAACTGAGCATAAATTTGTTTACCCTCCACTACAACCGGTTAGCTGAAGCTATGCGGCCAACGCCTAATAAAAACGTTTGACGTTAAACAGTAAACTATCACGAAGCTAATTCTAGCATTCTGTGCAGCTTCCTGGTAGTAAAATAATCGACAGTTATTTTGCGTATTTGTCTGTATTTGCTATGGTTCGTTGTATTTTTGTGCTGTACTATGTGGTTGTTACGCGGCCGTCCTAATTGGCCGCATTACGAGACCTGCCCGTCCGTACGTCCGTCTGTTCGTCTTATACCGGCTTTTGACTTTTAAACAAAAAGAGCGAAAAAAAAAACAAAAAAGCTGTGAACGTTCCGAATGGCAAAACTAACCGTTGTGTTGAAGTTTAGCTAAAACGATCTAAAGCAAAGCGGACAGCCGCATATTATGTCGAGACTAAGCTGACAAGTATTTTTTTTTACTTTCATGTCTTGCTATTTCATGTCCTGCAATTTTAATGGTTGTTTTAATTTTCTTTGATTTTTACCATATTATGGCGATTAAAGATGACTATTATCAAATTGCGTGTACAGACTGGGTAACTATCTGGTGGTGCTGTTTTTGATCTCAAAGATCTTCTACATCGGTAATGCAGTCGGTCAACTATTCTTGCTAGACCTTGTTCTGGCGACCAAGTACCACACTCTAGGTTATGACGTCACGAGCAACCTGGCCAGACAGCGAGACTGGACCGAGGAGAGTTATGTCGCGTTTCCACGCGTCACCTTGTGCGATTTCAAGGTATCATTCTTACCATGTAGATGTATACCAAACGTCGTTAGAAAAACAAGTAGTAAGAAACGTTAAGACTGTTTTGTAGGAAATTTAAAAGAAACGAAATTATGCGTCAGCATTTTTGCATAATTTGCATAATTATATTAGGATCTGCACTACACCGTGTCCGGAAAAAAGAGTCTACACTTTTTCCTGAATAACTTCAAGAAATTTAAACTTAATTTTAACATTGTTGGCACACTTTATCACTATGATACGCTTTACTAAAAACATTCAAAACTTTTCTTTAAAATTCACTTCCCGCTACGTATAGCTAATGTAATCGTGACATCGAAAATGCCATTTTTGCGGAAAGATAACGTCTAGGTGAGCCTCTGCAATACGAAAACAGAACAACTGATAAAAGAAAATTGCAGTAAAAACCTGACAGATTGTTGGCACAAAAATAAATTACTTTTTGTCAAATTTTTTAAAACCTAGTTTTGTTTATCGCCATGTTAAGCGTGGTCGTCACGTGCACAACGGGAACGTCGTTCAATCGTTGTGCAGCAGCCGTTATCAGCAGGCAGCGTCATTTCTGCAGCATGCGTTAGCGTCGCGGTAGTGCGCATTTGTAATAAAGTTGTTAACTCAAAAGTTGGCTAATAGCAAGTTTTGTTACTGTTGCTGACAACTGAGACAGCTACAGGCTGAAAAGACTATTTTTTGTGCATTTTCATGTATTTTGGTGTGGAGTAAAGTAAGAATACGAAGAGTGTTTTATTTTACACGGTAAAATGGCGTCAGTATTCGGGCGAAGTGGACTATCAATACACTATCAGTTGCACGTTACTTTTTAATGTTGCCTACAAAAAATTATAAACATTTGTTCAAATTTGTAAAAGTTATTAACCGAAACACTGTTAGCTTTTTCACCTCGGACACAATAAAAAACGGTGTTTTTTTGATGACGACATAATTACGTCAGCTCTCTGTAGTGACTCAACTATATATAGAGAAAATATTTTAGCAGTCTAATAAAGTGAATATTCAGGGCGACATGTGCCAAAAATTATAAAATAAGTTTAAGTTTGCCGTAGACTCTTTTTTCCGGACACGGTGTATATTTGCACCATCCGTAAACACGTTGACTCAATGTATTTGTTCAGGGTACAACTTTTTCGTGCTATTAATAACTTTTGGTCGTCATGCATAACTATGTACATTTGAAATAAGCAAATCAAAATATTGTACCTGCTATTGCTGTATTCTATTAGCAAACAGCGGCGTGGTGGCTTGAGACAAATTCTTCACTTTGGCGAAATGTAATAGCACTGTCTTACAATTTCGAACACCCATAATCGCTTCTGTCGGAAAGTGGCAACTTCCGCTATTTTTCGTTGATAATCCACGATGCTACCTGTGTGAATTGTGTTATGTTATGTTACGTTATGTTATCTGCAGGTGCGAGGTCAAGACATGGTGAACGTGCAGCCGTACACGGTTCAGTGTGTTCTGCCGATCAATTTGTACACGGAGTTTATTTACGTCTTCCTTTGGTACTGGATTCTTCTTGTCTCAGCAGCCAGCGTCTTCAGGTATTAACCGCAGTGGGCAATTAACGCTAAGAATCGCTATCATAACTAGAAAGCAGTGAGAGACCGCAGACCTCTGTCAACGCCATGTTGTTCGCCAGGTGGCAGCACCATATTTGGTTTGGCAGCGGTTTCCCTTAAGCTCCATTGAAAACAATGTTAACAAAAATTTCAAAGTGATCCAGAATTTAGGATTCCTTCCGGATCACCCCCAAAATTGAATCACCGGTAGTTTTTGCCATTTCCGACATTCCCAGAAAATTTCAGAAAGATCCGTCCATAACTTTTTGAGTTATCTTGCTGACACACAGACAGACAAATAAAATCTGGCAAAACATAACCATCTTGGCGGAGGTAATCATAAGTCATGGGCTCAGTGCCCGTTGATGTCTGACGCCTGCTTCATTAATTATCTTCTGTCAGTTGCTTCAGTCCAGTGCTGAGTGGTTAGTTCCTGCAGATTTGCTCCTTTGCACCACTCCACAACATCATCTGTCCACTCTCTTATTTCTGTCGTCTATCTTCTGTTAAAATTGTTTTATATAAAAAATGTTTTACGTAGGCTACGTGTGAAATGTACGTAAATACAAAATATGTTGACGCTTGCCGACGCACGAATCCTATCGAATATTCGCATACTGTTTTTTATATTGTTAATAATTTATCGCAAACGTTTTTATTGCTGACAGTATGAAAGTAGGGCCCATCTTTTTCACAAAAGTTTTTGAAAGGGACACCAAAAGTCAAATCCAACGCATACAACAGATCTCAATAAAAAACGAAATCCCATGGTCATTTAAGGTTATTCGTTTTAAGGTCGTTAGAAAGCCCACGTGGCACTTTTTGACGCCGCATAATAATTGTGGTATCAACTCTATGAAGGTTTCGAAGATATAGGCTAGATCTCGAGGACGAAAGTACTAAAATGGTCGTTTTCAATCCCTTCCAATTTCGCTAGACATCTTTGTATTTACGAAAATGGAATTAGTAGTAGAGTTTTGACTTAATAGGGTGTTTACACGATCCAGCAAACGTCCAGCAAACTTCCAGCAGACGTCCAGCAAACGTCCAGCAATTAGCACGTGTATTTTGAATACATTTGCTGGAAGTTTGCGGGCATGTGTTGCACATTGTCACCGACGCATTGCAGCTTCGTGATCTGGTTCGTGCGTTCGGTGCTGTCGGTGGACCGGGTGCGTTTCGTGCGCGGTCACCTGATCCGTAGAGCCGATCAGACGACTCCGGCGTCGGCTGACAGAACGCACCCAACACCACCACCACCAGGCATAGAGGACACGGAGGCAGTGGGTCAGTTCGTCCGAGACTACCTACGAGTGGACGGCGTGTTCCTACTGAGACTGATCGCTCACAACACGAACGGCGTGGCGGCGGCCGAGATCACCCTGGCGCTGTGGAGTGAGTGGTATGAACGTCGACGCAGCAAAGATGTCGAGGCCAGCAGTGCAATGCTCACTGTATCCAGACGACTTCCTGCAGCTGTCGAGTGAATACTACGACCATCATGCAGCACGCTGCTCGGGCGTGGCTTTCATCCACTCAAAGGCGTCGTGGCCGGAGGGCAGGGGGGAGAAAATTACCCGCCACCTCCCCCTAAATTTTGGCCGTCGAAAAATTTCGGAAAATCGTCTTCTTCTGGTGGGGAAGTTTTCGTCCAGAAGTGCAAAGTTTGAGGTTCAAACCTTCTCCCATTTTGAGGAAATTTCGAGAAAGCAGAATCTCCGCTGTCGGGTAGTGTGCGGCTGTTTGTCGAAAAATTGCAATTTTTGCCCCGCCTGCTTTTTACCCACGACGCCGCTGCATTTGACGCAACGGACGCAACGCACGCAGCCGACGCAACGACCGCTCTTGTATCGTTGCGTTTGGCCGTTTGCGTCAGCTGCCTGCGTTGCGTGCTTTGTGTTGTCTGAAAACCGCGTTAAGAGCAGTTATATGCAAGCACCGAGTAGACATTATGATGCGAATCAGCAGCATCGTCGGTAAGAAAAAAAGTGCAGGGTAGAAAGTTACAATTTTTTCGAGGTGCAAATTTCTGACGCAGGAGATTACGGGTGCTCATAATTCTAATTTTTTCTTTCCCCTAAACTTACCCAACATGGCAAATGTTTAAAATTTTTTGAAACTGAGGGATTTTCAGCCCCAAATTTTGTTCTTTTAAACGAAATTTTTCCCACAAAAACGATTTTCCCACATGTTAAAATTTAGCGGTTGGAGGGGCGATTGCTTTTTGCCCACTGTGACAATGCTACCGATGCGACCACCCACAGACTTTTAACGCTTTGAGCTGAAAATCGGCATGCGGTTACGTTAGCTTTATATTGGTTTCTTTACGCCGTTTTGTTTTCGAGTTAAAAACCTGTACGAAACAGAGGACAGACGGACAGACGGACGGGCAAGACTGTAATGTGGTCTATTAGGCCTAAGACGGCAACACAGCAAACGTTTATAAACGCATTTTGACGTTGTTTCTACGTTTATGGCAAAGTCGACCTCAGTTACCTACGGTGCAGGTGACTCTAAGCTCTGCGGGTTTTTCTGCCCATAGCTGTACTAAACGTTTTACAGTTTTTAAAAGTTTTTTTTCCAATTTTTTCATAAGAATAGCATTTTTAGGTTTTTTTTTAGTGATAAACAGTAACCATGCTGCGCATGTTGTAATTAACTTTTGTAAACGTTTTAGTAGCATGCATATTGTACATAATGCTCGTTTTAACGTTTTAAAATGATTTTAACGATCTTCAATTTATTTTTTGAAGTTGCTCGTGGTTGCGCACAGTGTGAAAATAACGATGATTTAAAAGACTAAAACGTTACTGATACGCGTACAAGGTGACTATATTTATCCGGCAGCCGTACAAATTGCCTACAGGTTACGGCAGCCCTGTATGGCCGTCAAATGAACAGCCAGGCCAGTTAGGAACGGCTATTTATCCGGTGGATGAATTTTCCAAATTTAGCCAGTCGAAGTTCGCGCCCTTGAGTTCGGAAACATAACAAAGTTGGCAGTTATATTTGGGTGTCGCAGTATCGTCACATAAATTACGGTTATAGTTAGGGTTAGAAATAGGATTATGGTTAGGATTTTGGTTAGGGTTAGCGTTGGAGTTAGGTCTGTGATTAGGCTTAGGAGAAAATACGCGTATAGTAGTGAAAGTTGGCGGCATTGTTGGCGTAACGATCGCCAGTAATTTTACGTCATTTCGCTAGATTGCAGCAACGATCAGATATGCTAGCACTGATTACTAAATAGAACTCGTTGCTTATGGTTTACGGTTTTGGGTTAAGGTTAGTTACAGGGCTAGAGTTAGTTATCGCAATGTTTAAAACAGGCCTGTGTTGTAAACTTTAAAAAGACGTTACGACATTTTTAGTCTGCGAATTTAAAAATATTTTACGCATGATGCGATGGTACATCGAGACACTGTAATGCATTGGCGTCGTCCTTGCATAAGTAGGCCTATGCAAATAAGTACGTAGAGAAGTAGGCCTACTCTCACATACTCTGAATTTAAATTTAAAACTCGCTTTTATTTCGTCATCGTATGTTTACGCGTAATTTTTTTTTTCGACGTTCGGTAAGCTTGATCCAACTTCGTGAACTGAAAATCGGCATACCAGTTAGCCTGGCCGAAGTGAACAGTTAGCTACTTACGCCAATTTTGTTTTTTTTAGTTCTACGCCAGTTTGTTTTCGAGTTATAGGAGCGTAGCCTGTAGACCTACGCGACAAAAACAGACGGACGCTTAAGACCCGCAACGTCGCGAAATAAAAAGACTATAGGCCTCTCATTGTTGATTCGTGACTTAGTGCACTGACTTGAATATGCAGAAGGCTACAGCAGCAATTAGCCGCAGTGTTATTTAGTACGTTTAACCGGCATTAGCAGTGGGGGAAGTTGTTCATTGTGAACCCACGCATACAGCCATAGTCGTCTGTATTGCCTGTCTCAATACTTCGTCATTCAAGTATGCGTATAGTCACTGGCGCATGGTTGGGCTCTATGGAATGAGACGCTTTGACGTCAGAAGACCACCCACAGTCTGGCACAGCCTGTGTGAACAAGACCTGATCGAAGTAATTCGGTATGACGCCACATAGATGATAGGTGCTGCCCCCTGGTGAATCATAAGTTGACAATATTGCGAGTTTCGGCTGAAGTGTGAAACCCCCAAATCTGCCCATTCCCTTAGAGGTTAGGGACACCCCATCTAACCTACTGTGTCATTGGAGCCCAACTGTACCTGCCAAACAGCAGGAAAATCCTTCGAACGTTTTAAGCAGGGTGCACGAGCGTGACAGACGACAGACAGACTTCAGACCACGCTACGGAGAATGGGAGAAAATGTGCGGCAGTTGTCGGAATCGTTTGGAGCGGCATCGATTCCGGATAGGCTGATTAACAATTTTTTCATGCTCGGCTCGCTTTGCCATGTCTTGCTGTTAGGTGCGATTTGTCAACATTATATCGGCCTAAATATGAACATGAATATAAATGAATATGAATGTTACCTATCTTACTTGAAAGTAAGCCTAACTTTGATTTTAACTTTGATTCTAGTTGTTTTCTTGATTGGTTGTCTGCCATAATGACAGGTTTAATTATGACAAACTCCTCTGCCAGCTGCTTCTGTCTTCTGCCGTTCTGCGCTTCTCTTCAAAGTCATGTGGTCTTTGCTTGTGATGTTGCTGAGCATTTGCAGGCGCTTTTGTCCTTTTGTTGCTTTACCCAGTAGGCCTACCAAAAAGTAGTTGGTCTTGACAAAAAAAAGTCACGAAAAAGTCTTGGTTTTGGTTTTATGAATTTAGACTTTTCGCTAGCAGTTATTCTTAAATATTTTCAGAGTAGCTGAACTATATATGGAATCAAATAACAATTGTTTTACAAGTATTAGGGCCTATGGTTAGACCTAGGATACTATCAACTGGTACCGAGCAATTAACATATGTAGGCCTATTGCATAGTCACATCTAACCATTCAACGACATTTGTTAAGTTTAATATTAGGTGAGTGACACTAGGCCTAGTAAGCCCACGTTAGAAAATTTTGATGCTGCATGAAAAGTTTTAAAAAGACTCGTGTACATTACATCAGGCACTGGTAGAGTAGTGTAGGCCTGTATAGGTCTACGCCATGTCTATCATACACACGAAGCCAGTGTAGCGCTGCAAGTGACTGTCGCCGTGTCATTCTGTTGACAGTCGCAGCATGTCTTTTCGCCGAACACTGCCGTGGGAGAGGTACAAAACGAAACGCTTCGTCTGATCCACTGTTCCTTGTGATAGGCCTAGCCTATATTCCGGATTATAAAACTAGTCTACATTCACACTGATCATAACTAGGCTACATATCTACGTATGAAAGATAGACTGGAGACCACGTTACGTGAAAGATCAGGACGTCAGATGACAGATACCATTGTTTAAGGTTATGAGTTGATCAGAGAACCTAAATTTGAAAAAAAAACATGGCCGAACAAATCGCTGAGAAAATAGCATGAAATAGATGCTTTTTATTGCACTACGTTTCAGAACGCTGTCATCGTGAACTGTATATACGCATTATGCATTATACGTAAACTTATATACATTATAATTATCTGCGGCCCCTAAAGCTATCTGATTGTGTTTACCGTGACAGGCGTGATTCGCGAACAGCATCTTAATAGAGGCCTATAGTGCCCGTGGAGACTGCCTATCACCGTCAATAATAATAGACTTCACCAAATTCCTAAACATCAGTAGGTCGCCTATGTCTTGTCTGGTGCTGTCTTTTATTTTGTTGACTAGACTAAGACCTATTGTTTAAGGGAGGGAATTTTTAAAAACTATTTTCTTATCTCATAACATTTTATCTTGTAGCGTTATCTTCTGTGCGTTTTTTCGTTTTGCACCCTCTTGCAATACTGGTGGCCATGGTTATAAATTGTTTGCCGAGCAGTCTACCCACAATGTATTGTACGCTATCATTCTTTTGCTAGCAGTGTTGTTGGCCCGCGGAATAGACTTCCGTCCATGTTGAATTTTCCTCTCTCGTTAGGTTCAAGGCTTTTCTTAATCGTACTGATTTGTCTATAGAATTTTCTGCTATATTGTGTTGATTGGGGTAGATGTTAGTGTTCCTTCTGGAGCCTTTCTATCCTTTCTATCCTTGGCTGGCATTCTGTTGTTTTTATTTGCGTTGCTGGTGTTGTCAATGTCAGTGCTAAACGAAATAAATAAAATAAATAAATAATATTACACAACAGCTCGTAAATAAAAAAGATAAACTGAATTATGCAGTAAAAATTAAAATAAAAATACTGCGGCTTAATATAATATAGACAACATGCAGACTACACCCAAACGCTGAAAGTAGAGCCCTAGGCTAAACAGGAAGTACTGTACCAATATTTTCAGTGGTTAATAAAATTATTTTAAAAACAGTAGGGAGTTTTTGACGCGGCAATTTGTTTTTCTACACCCTTTTATGTCTGCAAAATGATTGGATAAATTATGTAGGCCCTATATAATTTGTTAGTCTGACTGCAACTTGCAATGCAATTTTTGACTGCATGGGATTGAAATCTCTCCTTTATTCTCCCAAAAATCTCCACGTTTCTTGAAACGATCGGCATCAGTGTATTACAATAATGATACTTGGGGATGTCGCTGTTTGGTTATGGCTTCTCATTCCGTCTAGCAGCTTTTGCAGGCGAACCGTCGGAAGGAACCGAAGGACCCCTCCACGGCAGCATCTGTCGCAGTAGCCGGCATCGCTGACGCTTTCAGCGATTATGCTGCTGCCTAAAATGGTTAAGGCGCGCAGAGAACGACGAACGTGGTTCAGTTTTTGACTACCTGACCAATGGCCAAGCAGTAATGCATTACAATAGGTAGGCTACCGTCTAACGGCATCGATGGCCTACGTGACTATATGCTAACATGCGTCAACTAATGACCAATGGGCACCCATCGCCCTGCTTGCCTATTAGTGAGTTCATCGAAAACTAAACCCAGTTCAGTTCCTTTGAATTCAGTTCAGTGGCGTCAGTACGCGCTTTATCAACAGAATTTCGGTTAATGATCAAGGACGTTTCACTGAATAATTAATTATATTTAAATAGCTAAGGCTTATACCCCGTTTACACGATCGAGCAAACATCGAGCTGGCTCGTCCAGCTAACATATAGCCAGCTCGTCGAGCCAGCTTGATCGTGTAAACGGGGTATTAATTAGCATTATCACAGACAAAAAGATCACAGGCTCAGCGATCGAACTGAGCTTAGAGACGCACGAACTTGACACCATTGTACCCTCACTGACTCCGCCACCCATCAGTTTGATTCGATTGGGTCATTGCTCAGCATTGCCTGTCTGTTCACACTAGGCCTAATCTGAGTGCTAAAAAGCCTACAGCGCCTCGCCTAGGCAGCAGACGTATACCTAGGCCTATACATGTCGCCTGAATTGCTCGGCCACAGGCGTTGAGTTGACGTACCTAGCCTACAGCAGATGTATTTGGTCAGCCGCTTTGTAGTGAGCCTTGCTCTTAAACGTAGGAAAACGTTAGAATTGTGGTATGAAATGCCATTTCATGACTTATTCGTCAGTCGTTTTTATTATGTTTCACCACAGCGACTGGCGTGTTATAACCGTCCATAATTTTTACTCCAGTGAAGCGTGACGATTGAAACGCGTCGCACGTCTGTTTGTCACACGCACGTTTCACTCGCCGTCATGAGTATACGAAGCTCAAATATTGGCAAAGTCTTGCCTTATTTGCAAACAGTATCAAACCTTAGCCAAGGCCTCGACGATGTGCGTTGGTGTCACGCTCGACTCCGAGCTAACAATGCAACGCCACGTCAACAAAGTCGCCAGTGCTTGTTTTTATCACATTCGACGACTTAAACAGATTCGACGGCTAATTGGGCCGAAGGTAA
>Ga0056128_1004307_pt1 | contig 17766 bp, 14 predicted proteins | sample WorMetLIZISLAND2_FD_71113 | JGI IMG/M metagenome (GOLD analysis project Ga0056128, IMG submission 71113) | Marine gutless worms symbiont microbial communities from Max Planck institute for Marine Microbiology, Germany - Olavius geniculatus... ... | reverse complement strand
CGTACTAAATTTTGGACGTTTTTTGCCCTCCCAAATTTTAAGGGGGGCGGTGCCCCCAAATTTCGTACCTGCGTTAACACCCCAACCTAGAGCCGCGTCAAGTGCCAAAGTTTCGTCGAGTTACACCCCTAACTCCGAAGTTATAAGCGCTAATTTATTGCATTTTAAGCCAATTTTTGACCCCCCTTTGAAAAAAGTTGTAGGGGGGCTTCCGTCCCCGGTGGGGGGTGCGCTAGTAAGACTTGGTCATTCTCTAGCGCGTGTAAAAATTTGGGGGCGCAGCACCCCCTCGGGGCCGAAATATGTTCTTCCGAAATATCCGCTTTAGGTGGGTACGATTCAACGTCGAGATCTCCAAGGTCACTGGACCAAACTTCACCGGAATTGTTTCGCTTAACGCAGGAGGAATCGCCATACACGGAATGACTATCCGATTTTGAATATCTTCATCCGTTTCGAAGATATTTGCCGCCGAACTTCGAAGTCGTCCGAAAGCGGGCCAAATTTTGCATGTTTTTCGCACCCGAAATTTTTTGGGGTGCGCCCCCCCCAAAAAAAAATTTTGGACCGGCATTATAAAATTCGGCCTAGTACTGACCATCGTGCAAAATTTCGCGCCGGTCGGCCCACGCATCTCGGAGATCTCGCGTTGAATAAAAAAAAACATCACGCGTAAAACATAAGTTTTTCCATCGTTTTCGGGCGGACTAATAAACAGCGCAACAGATAAACAAATCACTTAAACGGTTTAACTTCTGGGACACTTTTTTATAAAAACGCTGACTATTTTATGACCGGCCGCAGTGACTAACTGGTCCAGTGTTTTAGGTTAGTGGGCCGGTAGACCTGTGGCCTATGTCGTCACATGACGTTATGTACGTTCCATTGTTAGAACCTACCAGTGCACGCGGTCTTTGGACCAATCAAACCATCGCAGAACAACAATTTGTCAGCTAAATAGCACACTTACGAAATCAATCGTTTAGAATTAGATTTAACTCAACTGCGCCATGTTACAATATCGTAAACGCATAGGCCTACTTACAGGCCAGTACAAAGTGATTAACAGAGCTGAACTGAACTGGCACGGTTTAGTTTTTGACAAACTGGCTAATGGTCAAGCAGGGTGCGCCCATTGGTCATTGGTTGACACGTACTTGAGCGTAGTTAGTTAGGCCACCGACGCCGTTAGACGGTCTTACTCCTTGCCCATTGGTAGTTCATCAAAAACTAAACCATGTCAGTTCAGTTACGTCGCTCTGTAGGCGCCTTAACGCTGACGTATACATAGGGCTTCAGGACTCACGTGTCTCTATCACAGCAATGGATTATTAACTCGCAGCAAAACGCACTGGTCTCAAGAGTCGTCTAAGAAGTTGCATAGAGCCTATCTCTCACTTTATTCGCAAATGATGCAGATAATGTAAACAGTGAAACAAACACAATGCAAGTAGACAGACTTGCTTGCGACCACACTTTTAGATGTGCGACATGTACAAATAAAGTTTTCACAGTAGTTCTGAAACTGTAAGGCGTTCACTAGTGACCTAGGCCCGTAGTTTTTACGCGCGAAAGCAGCCACTGCTTTCAGCGCGTCGTAGCCATCGCAATTCTGTCCGTCTGTCACACGGGTGGATCAGTCAAAAGTGGTGAAAGCTAGAATCACCAAATCTTCACCATCGGCTGCCAGGAAGACTCTAGTTTCAGGAACCGTAAAGCTTTTCCATAAATTCGAAGGGGGTCACCCCGAACAAGGGCGTTAAATGAGAGGGGGTAGGGAAAATCTGCGATTTTAGGCCAATAAGTCGCTGTATCTCAGTGTAACAGTGCGAGATAGGGCCTAGGTTACTATTAATCACTAATAGGAAGTCGTACACTGGCTCTTGATTGGCGCCAAATTCAATGACCTTGAACGCCAAAATAAAGGGTTTTATGGATTTTTTGGTGATTTCGGGCTGCGACACAAGTCTATATCATTCACAAGGTGGTGCCACGGAACTATCGCTATGCGATCCAGATAGAGAATTTGGTATTTGTATATTAACTTAGAGCGTAATCACCCCAATTTTTAGCTAAACTACTGAACCGGAACTGCTATAGGCTTTCGCGCATCTCGTGAGAAGTATCTCAAATTTCTTGTTATTTCAGCTACCAATACAGTCACTCACAGCATCCGAAGTCAAGCTTTTATTGTGCACGTTGGCTTCTATGTGTATGCCTACTCTCAAGAAAACTTATCAGCCAAATCAATGACTGACACAGAGAAGTCTAACAATAAATACACTGCAAGTAAAATTGTATGCTACCAAATTATGTCATCATTTCATCAAATATTAATAGATTTTCAGAACTGTCATTGCCACAAGTCCGTGAAATTTGTAACAAATCGATCATAAAACATCCCACTAAGTCTCAAATGCGTCACCTTCAATCGGTTTCAAATAAATCTTGACAAACTGGTTGACTTACTATTTAGACCTGGGTTTGAATAGCTAGACCAAATAGCTGATTCGCTGCAATGGTAGTATTACATAATTATAATGCCTGAGCACACTAACTATATGCAAGTACAGTATTATCAATCATGATCTTAAAAACATTCTTCTTGTCCACCACAATTTAATCACAAAAAGTGTTTTACAAAACAATGTCATTAAAATGCAATAGTAGAAAGTATATACTATATACAAATATACCGTATATGTTAGAAGCACATGTAATAGTAATCAATGTCTATATACCAGTATAAAACCAAATCATTAACAGTTTCTTTTCTACAGGTCTAGCACTATTTCATCTCTTTTTATTTCAATAAATCCTTCCTGAGCACAGACTGCAGAAATAGCCAGTGGCATGCTAAAAATATTTTGCTATAGTGTACTCAACTGCCACAAATACAGTTCACATGGGAGGTTCAAATAATTATATAAACTGATATTATCCAGCTTATGATCATAAACTTCCTCAAGAAAGTTGATGCTTTTTATTCATTCCCACATTTGACATTCTAAAAGCCTGATCACAAAAAGTGGAAAATTCAACCAAATTTAAAACATAATAAAAATAAGTTCATTTTCATAGAAAATGCTGATATTTACCTGGTTCTAGAGACACATGCAACCTAACACCACACAATAAAAATTGCAGTTTTCACATTATTGCTAATTTTTGTATTAATACACAAAACCATAACAAGAATTGACAGGTGTGCAAAAATGTGCACCGTTCCTTAGTTTATGTTCAAAGTATTTCTTTCACAAACACAGCAACTGTTCTTTAGAGGTCCAGGCTTGCAGCAAAACATCTCGATATTGACTGCACTGACTGAGCACAGAAGACAAAGTTACAGCACTAACAGAGTCCTGCTAATCAGCGGCAAAAGAATTGCGAAGGAAAACAGAATCAGTGAAACTGAGTTGAGTGGAGCTCCGGCAATGATTCGACCAAGTTTGATGGATCGCTGTGGTGAATTGGCTTCTGCAAACAACAACCAGTATACTACTGCTATCAATAACACCAAATACCACTGTTTAAAATGACAACTCTGACATACACTGTGTCTCAAAAAAACATCCCAGACATTTTTACCCAAAATACAAAAATCTGATAATTGGTTTTCAAGTTACAGTCAAAAATGTTGGGGATGTTTTTTTTGAAACACAGTGTACTGTAAAACTTTCAACAGAAGTCATGTCGTGAATAAATGCTGGGTCCCGGATACAGACCAAAGGTCAAAATAGCTTGTGCTAATAAAATCCAGACACAGACCACTATGAGTAAGATACCAGCATATGTGATACGCAGGAGATGACAGTTTTCTGGTTCTTTTGAAAATAAGACAAAGTACTACCGGAACCGAGGCTCAAGGTAAATTGTACTAATACAAGCCAGGTCCCCAACAAATGCCAGGTCCCAGATACGGAAAGCTCATGGTAACAGAAGCTGGAGGCTTCTATAAAAAGTTTTACAGTACTGCAATGGATAACACATCAAAAGTGCTTTATATAAATTGAAATAATTAAATTGAGCAATCTGACAGTTTCAAGGATAAGTAGCCTCGATCACTGCAGTAGAGAGCAGTCATGTTGAACATGACCATCTGTCACTGGAATGATTGAAGCCAATCATCCTAAAAACTGTCCAACTGCTCAATCTATGCAAAGAATGCATGCAAGTTCCACTTTTTTGACTTTTTGGAAATATGAATAAGAGATTGATGAACATCAATATTGGCCTGAAAGTAAGAACAAGCTGCAAGTTGTCTTACTGACGTATCTATACAGTCCCACTGTCGAATGTAGAGTGACTGTAATATTAAAGAGCACTGGAGTCGGCGGACAGAGAGTCATCACAGATGATAACTCAGCATATAGAGAATTTTTTTTAAAAACAGAAAAATAAATTACAAAGCTACAACTATAGCCAAGTCTAACAAATATGGATTAAGAGATACAGATCATGGTTTATTAATAGATCAAGTAACATCTGAACTACACAAACGGACATTTATCAATAGAATTTTATTTAGCAACTGTTTTTAGTTTGTTTATTTGTAGTTTGTTTGTCATGTATTTACCGTATTTCTTTTGTTTCCCTTAGTAATGTTTCCAGTTTTTTTCATTCTTTTCCTATGTTTAGCATATATTTTCTGTGTTCCTTTTGTTTATCTTAGTAATGTTTGTAGTTTTTCTTTACTGCTTTCCTATGTTACTGTTCTTGCGCGTTTGTCTCAAGTGTTATTACATATTAAAATAAAAAAAATAAAATAACTACAAAACATAAATAAAATATTCAGAAAAAAATGACACTGCCAATGCGGACTGAATAATATTAATAAATTACCAGCAAACATTTTACTAGAAAGTTGCAGATTATACAACCGGCTCAACCAGGAATAAACTGCAGAGGAAAAATTAACAAAGATCTGTAAAAATGAGTCTAACAATAACTGACAACGACTATTAACAGCAAGATCTGGCACCAAAGTGTAACTCAATGCATTTAATTCAATGCGATCTGATCAAGGTCGAAGAAAGTTTCAAATAAAAAATTTTAAAAAATAAAATGAGAGGAGTATAAAACTGTTTAAGTGGCCAATTTATCTAGAGCCTTTGTTCATTATCTTGCATCTTTAGTCCTAGTGAACAATCAAACTAAACTGTTTACCAGCAAGTGTGATAGACTTGGAGCCGGTGCCTTCATTGTTGACAATGTGACACACGTAGGTGCCATAGAGTTCCTTTTGAACGTCGAAGAATATCAGCTCATATGTCACCTGTCCAAAAGCACCGATCAGAAACCTCTCCTCATACCTATCAGCACAACAATCCCAATCACAGTAAATAGTGCAAATAATTGAAATCATTTTCGTCATTTATAAAACCACAGCAATACCTATACAGCATGGGGCAGTCATGAAAAACATCATCATCATCATCATCATCAGTGTATTAATATTGATGTGCACAAAGTCTATATATAGTAAGGCACTATTCACCTGTCATCAAGTCCTGCTGAAAGTGCTTATATCTTCACTGAAGCCATCACTGCTTAAGTGGCACTGGCTGAAGAAAGAAAGTCAATGCGACAACCAGATTAATATTTGTAGACCAAGGATACCCCTCTTTGTGAAAAAGTTTGGAAGCACCCCATCCATGCTAGCAAGCCTAAGTCATTCTGTAGAATGTGTAAAAATTTGAGGGCACTGCACCTTCTAAGGACCAAAATATGGTCCTTCAAAAAAGTTGATTTTGGTGAGTACAAACTCACATGTTGATCTTTGTTTTTAGTGGACCAAAGTTTACCAACTTTTATTGCCAAATGCAGAAGAAATACATAAATAAGTGATAAATGGTATTGGAAAACATCAGACAGCAACAGACTCGTCAGAAGCTGATGGAAGTGGTACACCCTCGCGGGTCCAATATGCTTCACTTGCTTGCGGAGTTGGGTTTCCCTCAGCAAAGCACTGCAGCTCAATTCGATAGCCAACTGCTTGGTACACTGTGTCCTCAATCACCGTCACAATTGGAATAACTGTGGCAAAAACACACACAAAAACTGTCACAACATCTAACAGAGAAATACTCCCAATGTGCCTGCAGTCTTTGGCTTTAAAATATCTTTCACGTTCAGTGCCTGCTTTGGTTTGGCAACGCAAAGTGCACCCAGTTTTTTGTGTGTAAGTTCTACTTCAACAATCTCAAATGTTAATTACCTAACCTACGGTTGCATGCCTGTACATCTTTCACCTTTAGAGTAAATCACTAAAAATGGCAATAACACGGAACTTCGAAATGGCATCCAGCTACCTAAATGATGTTTTATTATCTGCACTTCATAATTTCAGGACTTGATGTGCCCAGCTATATGTAACCCAGATTAATGACTATAACAGTCTACAACTACAATTAGCTCAATCTGTTACAAACACAACAGCTTATCACAGGACACAATTCTTCTACTGTCTTACAGAGCAATACTACAATTCAACTCAAGGTTGTCAAAAACTATTACAAAAAGATCATACATTCAACATTGACGTTGATGTCATTGATGGTACTGGCAACGCTGTTGACAGCGGTACAGCGGTATGTGCCTCGGTCCTTCGGCTTAATGTTACGGATTGACAACAGCGACCCCTGCAGCAGCACAGTAACAATATACAAATAGTGATGGCATCGAGGTCATTATTGGAAATTTTTTCCCTGAAGTTTGTAAAACATTGCCCCAGGTCAAAGACCAAGAGCAATTTTTTTTATAAACTGAAGGGGAAAAAATTTCCAATAATGATCGATGATGCCAGTTGCTATTTGTTTTGTTATGCCTCAACACAAAATTTGTTTATTTTATGGTCTCTTAAACAAACAACATGGTCATCTGCTAATAACGTACAATGTGTGGTTTAGCCATAATATATGCACACGCGATACTATGACATATAGTTTAGCCACAATATATGCACACACAACACTGTGATGCATGGTTTAACTACAGAATATGCACACACGACATTACAATGTATTATTTAGCCACAATACAGCCAGCCAGCTGTGTGTCATCGACGTGGTCATAGACGTCTTAAATATTAATGAGGCATGACCAGACAAAAATCACTTCACTATTGCCTCAGGGGCAATATTAAAATGATTTTCGACTGGTTGGTTGGGCAGTTGGTGAATATTGCATATTTGTGACTGAACGTCAAGTGATGTGATTTGGACCAATCACGTGCAGGAATTTTGCATTGAGGTATAACAATTATTGTGTAGACACTCTCACTGACATGCACAACCACAACCAATCTAATAATAACGCACTGAAATCACACACAAAATAAAAAATACTAATAATTAATTCATGCATCAGAATTGTGCACTAATTATTACAAAAATCTGTGTTAAATTACATCAGACATGTCATTGTAAATTACAGGCTGATGATACTCCTTTTACTTTAAAATATCTATATTAACACCCTTAGGCGAAGTGATGCATTAAAAATATGAGCTATGAATAATCTCATAGTAAGAAGTTTTTCTGTGTACATAACTAATACGTAAGCAAAACTAATTAAATATGCATCAGATGGCTTTGTATCTTAATAATAACAGTCAAATTAAAGACTCGAGAACAGAACTTTATGTAAAGAACAACTTCTTGACCTTTGTTTTACCAGCTAATTTTTTTTCCAGATTTGATCCAACGAAGCTGAGTTCGCAATAAGTGAAATTTTAATAACTACCGAAGCAGGAATTATACCTTATACCAGTTACCTTTACTGTGATACAAACAACAATGTCAAAGCATTAAACACCAAAATGAACAAAATAAAAATTTAAAAAACAGTTTAATCACCAGTTTCTTTTCCTGTCCAATTGGCAAGAGAGCGCCACCCAGTCTAGTCCATTCAATTGTTGCAGCTGGTCTTGCTGTAGCATTGCAAACCAACTCAACATCTTCGCCGGCTTTAACTGATGTGTCAGAACTTGTACGTTGTAGGTCAAGAAATGGTCGATCTGCAAACAACAATCAACAAACACAAATCACGATTTGACTTAAATCATGACGGAATCACTTGCAGCAGCTATGGAAGCTCTAAAAGTGACAGCTGACGCACACTGAGGAGTCATCAAAAATGGCATAAAAAACAATGTTTTTATGTAACTTCTGAGAATGCCACAGCATTTACTGTCCTTGTATGCAGTACCTGACAACTTGTGAAGATTCCATTTGACTGCCAGACATGATACAAAAGCAGCTTATCTGATTTAGATTTGATTTGCTCATCCAAACAAAGACATGAAAAGTTTTCACACTTACCAAGCAGATGACACCATTAAGACAAACAAATAAACAAGAAAGACCAGTGGCAACTAATCAATGGTAGCAACTAGACATTAAAAAGCTGCATACCACACATGATAAAACAGCAGTATATGTCACACAATATTTCTGGGACTATCAACAGTAATTAAAAAGTAATTAACGTTGTTAATTAACCTTGTTGAATAAACGTATGAAGTCACTGAAAACTCAAAAAATAGAAAAATATTCCTCCCACATACTGATATGGTACATGAAAATTTTCCAGCCTCAATGTCTTTTACAAAACTAAATATAAAAATGCAAAACAAGTAAAAGCAAGCAATAGTAGTTAGTACAAAGATTTTAATCAGCAAACAATAGAAGACATCAGGTATGACAATGGGCACGTCTGGATGTTTAGCGGCTACTGCTATCCGCTACGGTAGCTGGGCATGCGCTAGGCTAGCGTAATTGTAGTGCATCCAGACACCGCACTTGGCTAACATGTAAATATAAACAAACAACGTGGACGTAAATTAAATGAAAAATGGAGAAATCTAGACAAAATATGCATATAATAAAGCCAAATACAATGAGACTGGTGTGGTATCAGAAATAAAAAAAATACTAAAAATTATTTCTGATTCCGTTACTTATAACTTATTACAATTAGACCTACAATATCCTACATTGTTTGATCTTTTTCACTACTAACAAAGTGCCAAAACTTTCCTGGGATAAAATTTTGCTGTATTCAGCAATAATGGAAAGAAGTAAAGTGTGCATGCTCATAGGCCTAAGGCTTGCATATCTTGAGCGTGTGTTTATCGAAAACATAAGTTTGCGAGCTCAATGGAAGTAGCCAGAAGAGGAGTGAAGATGACGGGAACTATTCATTACTATGGGTAGTTTGCGATAAGCTTTTCCAGTGACTGCAAACGCTAAATAACCGACAGAATACGGCACTGCGATGAACAAACCTGCAAGAAACATATTCTGCTCGTTTTCAATCGAATTTGCTATACAACAATTAAATGAGTGAAGTTTTAGATCAAAAATTGTTAAAATCCGCCATCATTCACTATAGCGAAGCACAATGATATCTCGTGTGCACTAAAGTAGTTCGCCACATTAGGGCTGTGCTGTTTTGAATAATTTATGACTGAAGTGCACATGTACATGTACGTGTTCTAGTGAAACAATTCATCACATTTTTATTTTCCTGGCCCCACCTCCATTTTGTGGTGAAGGTAGTAATTTTGATAGCAGTTGTGCATAACTGTGCATAGGTCACTGATCCCGCAAAGTTCTTTGAGCCATGGGCAAATGGTTGCATCGAGTGAAGTTTGCGGAAACAAGCATTAAATGTATACTAAATAGCATATTAGTAATTAAACTAACAGCGAAGTATAATGACAAAGTGAACTGTGTTAACAATACATAAAAATGTGCACTGAATGGCATGCAAACATGCAAGTTAAGTGGAACTATTTTTTCGCACGACGACACATAACGGTGGATTGGTTTGTTTGTTCCTGTCTTCTTCACTCTAGCCATAGCAAGCATTAATTGCTAACTGCAGACAGTGATAATCGATCACTAAAAACATTATTACAGTATTTCATGTAAATAACATGTACCGATCAATTCCATTATGATGGCCACCATATTTACTTTTCCGCTAAGCTAGCAGACTAGCACCCCTGAAGACCACTAGTTTTATTGCCTAGCAGCTACAGTAGCAGCTGTAGGTAGCGGACTGTCTGAATAATTAGCAGCCTAGCGGCTAGGTTGCTAGGCGTAGCTGCTAAACATCCAAACGAGCCTAATGTACAGTAGTTTAAAATCTTTAACAGTCTAAAGATCAGTAATAACTGTTACATACAAACGACACTGATGACGCGATGATCCTCTGCTCGACTGTTTTGGTTGGTCAGCACAAAGCACTGGTAAGTGCCTTCGTCAGTGACCTGGATGGCACGAATACGCAGTCGCCATGTGAACTGGGTCGGTCGTTCAATGCTGTAGTGGATGTTATCTTCTAGCGCCATGTCTTGGGACAAAGACAAAATGCTCGCACTACCATTCTTCATCATGTAGGTTCTCTGCCAGCGCACCTGTTTACGTCATTTCACAAGCTAAGTGTAACATTAATAAGGCAATGTTACTTTTCCAATATTCTACTGCATGGCAGTTGTTAACATTATAATTTTCACACCAAATACTTGTACAACACTACACTGTTATGCAACGTAATACAAACTGTACAAAATGTTACCATGCCACCCATTCTGTACTATTACAATCAGTTGAACTGCATGATAAAAAAGAAAAATGATATTTGATAAGTCTGAGCTCACTAATCAGGCTCCACAATGATTGTTGGGGAAAACAATGAAAGCATGTGCTTTACAAATTGTATGTCAGTGGTGTAGCCAGGAAAGGAGAGGGCCCTGCCTGGCTACACCACTGACTGACAATGCAAATTTACGATACAATATTCAAGAGAATACGTGGGTTAAAACAGAATAAAACTAAATCAGTAAACACAGATGCAGCTCTGGCATTACAATATGTAATTAATTTAACATGTAACTCACATCAGTAGAAAATTCTGCACTGTAAGACTCTAATTCTGCTTTATATAGTCATCCACCTGTGTGGCATCTGTAAAATGAAACATGGTAGCGCAAGCCTTTAACAAAGGTCTGGGGGCAGAGCCATTAGCAAGGTCCAGGGGCAGAGCCCCTGGTCAAAGGGTCAGGGGTAAATCCCCTTGAAGCTGAAGCACCTTTGGTTTTTCTATGCTTAATGGAAACCGCAAATTTGCCACTTTTCTAAAATTTGGAAACGCAAAGAAATCAAGATATGTGTGTATTTGTGTTATCTTTGCAAAAATAATGGGTAACCCCAAAACTGGGGGGCCCCGAGTAAAACTGGAGTCCTGTGCTCCATTCCCCCGGCCTGGGCCTAAAACCGCCCCTGCATTCAGATACAAAAATTTGTAATAAATCCATGTTCAAATAGACAAAGTGAAGCACACTCACTGTTGTGAGAGGAGGAAGATTCTCGACAAAACAATCCAGCACCACATCTTGATCTCGTATAGCTCTTATGTACCTCCCAGAGATCGTGTATGGATCAGTCACTGTTATTGTCACTACTGGTGCCTGGCCATAGACTGCAGATAAAAACAACATGCTACAATGCTTATATCACTGAATTACCAGACAACATTTAAAACAGAATGGTCATCATTATTACGATCTGATTCTCCAATTTTGTAAAAGCAAGATGCTATTATTAGGCCTACTGAAGATTTTAATCCTATCCTCAGAATCAACTGCAAGCTGGCCGTAGATTGTAACCATTCATTTATGTTCAAGCAGCAGAGGATTTCAACAAAATCACTGTTTTGCCGAACAAGTGGCAATTATTCTAAGCTCAGTGCTATGGTCAGTTCGGCGAACTGAAAGATTGGTGACCAAAATTACTATCATCAGTTCGCCAAGCTGAGTCGAAAGAATCAGAATTTACAAAAAAACAGTTTGGCGATATGAAGTGCAGCTAATTGGGTTACTAAAATCAGTTCAACCGTGCTGCTATTAATTTCACACCGACACCAGTACAACATTAGAAATGATGAATAGATTCACTAATTTTAGAGTTAAATAAATATTACCGTAGGAAGACCTTTAATTCCGAACTCCTCGTTACCAGCACTGGCTGCTGAGATGAAATTTGCACAGGTAGAGAGTAACGCACTATAAATCTACCATGACTTATTTACCTGGTTATTTACCTGGTGTGGCCACACCAGTTAGGACTTGTGTAGCCGTAGAGTTAGGCGGAGCTAGTCCTCGAAGAAACTCTGTCTACGTGATCTCAGTCTTGAAAGACCGCTATTGAAGTCATTCACTGTGTTGGCCTTCAGGGTCTCTTGATCCAAACTGTTCCATCTGTTTATCAGCCGCTGCGAGAAGAAGTGCTTTCTAGTGTCGAGATGTACTCGGCTCGTTTAATTTATATTCATGTCCTCGGAGGTGACTGTGCGATGATAGTTCAAACATAGTTTGTAGTGGTGTTGTAACGAAACCTTTGGCCATTTTAAATACTTCAATGAGATCAGCAGGATTTCTTCTTTCTTCCAAGGTCCACAAATTCAATCGAGTAAGCCTGTTGGCATATGACAATTTTCGGAATCCGGGGATCATCCTTGTGAAACGATGTTGAACTCTTTCTATTTGAATTTTATCTTTTGTGTAACAAGGTGACCACACGGGAGTACAGTTGTGCATGGCGACGTTCTTTCTTTACACAAGATGGACTTTTAAAATGATTAAGTGCAACAATTCTTATACTAAAGAGATTAAAAAATCTTCTAGTTTACTCTTAGCTGGACAATGGCAGAACTGGACCATAATGGCCTGCTAGTGAACTTACAGCATGGACTTAAAATCTTACTGCACAACTTACATTTATTTATTTCAGCTTTATGAAGTAATTAGTTAACTTTCTGCCATTTTTAGTCCTGCCAGATAGTCGACTGCTGACGGGGTAAGTCTGGAATGTCAGTGGCTGCTGCAGTATTGTGAGACCAGCTCAACGCCTGCATGACAGTGACGGCAACAGGATGTCAGCTGCCCGGCAGTGTCGGGCATTATCAGTTTTCCCCCAACTGAAAGTAGCAAATTTTTCGCTGCTTCTATCAGTTCGCCAAACTGAAAATAGAATTAACATTATTCTAAAAAGTCATAATTAAAAAAGTGACATGTGAAGTAACCTCGAGACTCAGACAGGGACGTATCTGCTTATTGGCAACTGATGCCGTTTGACTGAAGCTAAGCCGATGTCCCAGTGAAGTTTCATCCAAGTCATTTGGTGATAACAAGTGATTTAATTTGATTCGCTCAACTACATTTCATTGTATCAGTGTCTATAAATCTAACTGCAATTCGTTAGCTGTCATCTCAGACGAAAATATATAAATATGAATGTAAATGAATATGACGCACAGATATAATTTCAAGAACAGGTGGATCGAAACTACCCGATCGTTTAATAGCACACTCTTTACCTGAAACACTCTGCAGCAGCGTAACAGCAAATGTCACCAGCAACACCGAACCACGCATCATTCTGCTGTTCACCAGAAATTCGACTATAAATGAACGAATTCACCATTAATTACATAAAACACGCATCTGACATTCTACCTTTCACTCCCCTTTACCTGTATTGCCTCACCTGTGTAATGGCGGTGCGGTGCTGGGATGTAAACACAACGTAACGTATTCCTGCAAAAAAGCGGCCATGGTTGCCGTTGCCAACTGAAAATGCCAAATGGCTTTAGCAATTTTTTAAAATCAATACCATTTATGATAATATTAGTCATTCAGCTTGATTGCAGATCACGTGTAGGCTAAACAGGGTGTGTTTTGCACTTGAGGAATTCAGCAGCGTCGTGGATTAAAGTAGCCAAAATGGAACAGGAAGTTGCAATTTTCTAAAAAAAAACACGGCAATTTTTTACAGTTCGACTGACTGATGATGATGGGTGCTCAGAAGTTTAATCTCCTCAGATTTTTACAAAATGAAGTTTTTCAGCGTCGTATTTTGCATTTTTGGAAAAAAGTTTTTTTCGTCAAGAGAGTTTCCGAGTCCGACAATTTTCCTACAGTCCAAAATTTACGGGGAGAGTAATGCATCGCGTGACACGTCTCCCACGCCCTGTACCTCCCACGACGCCACTGGAGAAATTAGTCGTTTGTGATCATGTAGTCTAATTTAATAGATAAATAGATAAGTTAAGGAAGTAAAGGCCTAGCTAATGCTAAGTCGTCCACAGCTTACGGTAGTATCCCTCGTCTAACGAGTAACGACCACTTGTTACTTTGCTGTGAGCTGGTCGAAAATCGTGACCTCACAATTCGTAGAAAAGGTAAGCCCTGTAGCAAAATAATTGAAAATCGTGCGCCAGAGTTTGCATTATTACGCATTACTGCTTTGTTCTGGAGCAATTTTGTCATCTAGAAATTGGGAAACGATTTCTGCCATGACGTTTTAAATTTTCTGCAATCAAAACACTATTACAGATAGGCTGCTTCCGCCGTCCACGTACACCCATACAGACATTTCTATTCTACACGGTTGAACAATAAACAGTCACTGTCAAAAAATGAAATAGGCTTCCATTAAATTATTGAACACTACTACTTCGACGCTAATTAAGTACTGTAATGCTTCCTGTGATCATATGATGACGAGGAGAATATAACGACGACGACGACGCACCTGCCTGTGAGGCTGCGAATCCGCTGACAGTTTCCGCCCTTTACACAGATTATAATATTACAGCTATGACACAAGCAATTAATTTAGCTTAATGCGTTTAAAACATATCACTAACCTTACAGCAATATAAGCAAGAACTGCCATTTTAGCTTATTTCTAACGTCGGTATTTTGCGGTTTAACGCGTGACGCGAATAACGCCCTGATGATAATTAATGTTTCGCACAGCACTAAAGAGCACCGATCGAGCCCTTATGTCGTTGCCCTTATCCAACGTAATATAATAACAACAGAATATAACACATCCGTTATATAGGTCTATTTGTCATCAAAATAGCATTATTTTGAAATTGAATAACTTAGCTGTTACGGTAGGTGAAAAGTAAATGTAAGCCTTCAGCTGAAAATTCACATTTCGCAAATGCGAAAAGTCGGAAACATATTTTAAAGTAGCTATTTTGTTTTGAAACCGAGACGTTAGGTATATTTATTATTCGCAACAACGAACGTTGCCGTTTAATTAATGAACAAAAAATAAAACCAATTCACTAGCATCGTACACAATACACTAAACGGCAAGAAAAATTACATCTCATAATGACTCTATGGTAGCTGTGAATCGCACGTTGATACTGTCTCTTAGTACAACGGTCTGTTACAGTCTTGATTGCAAAGCTGTACAGTATCTTTGTAAATACACAACTAGCCTATGCTTCGTTACACCAGACATAGCCTTACAACTATCTGTCATTTCCCGAGTCTTGGCATACTTAGCGCATGCGAAATCTTTCCACAGGTTTCTTTGCTGTCTTGGCCATCAAGCAGTCTTTTACTCTGGCCACGAATGACCAAGAGTGACCGGGCAAGCTAAAAGCACCTTCGCCAAATTATAAAATCATGAGATCGAGCCTTGCTAGCAATTAATGTCCTTGCCAAGACATAAGCCCATAGAGCGGTGCTGATGTCCGCTTCCTAAGTCTTCAGGCAGATACCAGTTTACACTCCGAGACCACGGATACGAGACTAGTGTATCGCGCGGCGTGCCTGTTTAGTTACGCTCTAGCTTTCGCTGGTACTCACTGCGCCTACCCACGGAGGGATGGCCAGGCTGAGTAGCTGTGAAAGTTTGTTCTGCATCTGTGCGGCGTAATGTTGATCTGAACATTAGCAATTGTACAAGTCGCGAGCAGCGGCTAGACGTGAACAGGGCGTGCAGATTGGTCGAGCTCATAGTACTGTATGGTCGGCGACTGTTGCGTTGAGTCTGTTGTCGTCATAGCCAGCAAGTCGGCGGAGCCTCGGCGTGGTAGTTCGCAGCACGTGCACTCGGTAGACGGCGCCATCAGTTCGCGTCGCTCCAGTCGCGGACTCTCGTAGATGTGTTCCGGTACCGCGCGAGCTCGAGACACCGGTCCAGCGGGCAGCAGTCGGAGGCTGGTCGGGGTCGGTCGACCGATGCCGGCTGTCCTGACCGCCGTGATGGCAGACGTCGTGGTGGCGGCGGGGCATGAGACGTGTCGCTGTAGCTGCCACGTGCGGAAGTAGTCGTTCTCGCTGTTGCAAGACTGGTCCGTGGCGCCGCCAGAACACGGCGACGGCAGAGTGGCGGCGACGACCGTCGACTTGGTGGGACTAAGATGATGTGGGTCAGCGGCGAATGTCAGATGGTAGTCGGCCTGGTGGGCGTTACATCGGGCACCTTGTAGGCCATCAGCTCGACGCACTCCTGACCGACGCGACCTAACAACAAACACGGAATAACTGTATGGGGACCTATGTTTTTTTCAGTATAGCAAAATTTGTGTGCAACGAAGCATCATTTTTGAGGCGCTACAGTTATGCTGTAGGCGTAGCTGTAGGCGCCACGATTGTCGTCTGCCCGTCGTCCGTCGTCCGTAACGGATGCATTGTGGCTAAGCTGTAGGTCGTAGAGAAAAACTTTTACACGAATAATTAGCCATGTGTCTTAGACCTAACCATGCAAAATTTCAGCGATCGAGTGCAAAACGGACATTTTTTTTCAAAATTGCAGTTAAACAGAAGGGGGATAGGAAAAATGTGTTTTTTAAACAGAAAACTAGCCATATATCGGAAACAATGAGAGATAAGGCCAAGAACACTATTAATCACTAATAAGAAGTGGAATATGCCCTTTCAGATGAGATGGAAAATCATCAACCTTAGATGACTTTAAAGATCAGTACTGCAACAGAAACAGTATACACTGTATTCGTCTTCCCTAGCGACAGCTGGGCTTTTTGTACCCAGTCTATTCATGCCTGTGCCTTTAAATGTCACTTTTGCGGTGTTCTGTGCAAATTTATTTTCGGCGTTATTAACGTTAATTTGATTTATTAAGAACGTCTTAAATTTTCCATTGTTCGATACAGGATAATGAGCAAAAGCTATAGAACGCACTCAGCACTTTGCAGTGCAAGTTATCGCAACAGATATTGCCAGATACCTCCAAAAATGCAAGTGGATAATGAGTAGGATAATAAAACGTTGCCCATTTAGATATATTCCATCTATTCCGTCATGTGCGACGTTCAAAGTTCAGTCCAGTTTAATGCAGTTCACTATCGTTGTTCATGTTTGCCCGATGGATAGGAAATAGTTATCATGAATGTGTTGATTCACGCCAGGGTCTGCAAAAAAGCGTCTCCATGAATTCCCATAGTTACGCGCATGTGACTTAATGTACTACGAAATAACTACACTTGAATATGTGAGTCAGTTGGAAAAAAAATCAGTAACTGACTGACAAAATGTTCTGTACCTCTTTAAGAAGATTAATCCGCCAATAAATATCATCAGTCCAATAAGTACTGCTATCACCATTATGACGACAATTGCGACCCCTGCAAAAGAAAAAAAACACCATTTTTCACAATAACCGTGATAATGTTCAGTCTTAAAATTAAAAACACAACGAACGTATAAATGTTTAGAAATGTACAAAAACATAAAAACATTCGCTGTCAATCATTGCAAGACAAAAATAAATCAAGGACAAATACAGAGTAAGCCATAAAAAACCGTCCCCTTACATGTCAGCTAATTATGTCTTCCAAGAGTAATGTACATTTAAAGTGAATAACGCACGTTGAAATATAATCAATTCTGAGTAACATGTGCAAATTTTGTGCAAATATTTTCAATAATTT
>Ga0056128_1004303_pt1 | contig 17775 bp, 14 predicted proteins | sample WorMetLIZISLAND2_FD_71113 | JGI IMG/M metagenome (GOLD analysis project Ga0056128, IMG submission 71113) | Marine gutless worms symbiont microbial communities from Max Planck institute for Marine Microbiology, Germany - Olavius geniculatus... ... | reverse complement strand
TCGCGATTAATGCATGACGAGCTCCACTGGCTTGATGTCACCGATCGAGTACGATTTAAGCTCGCAGTGCTCATGTATCGATGTCTTCATGGAACTGCTCCGCCGTACTTGATGGACAGTCGTACACTCACAGCAGAAGCCACTGGCCGTCAACATCTGCGTTCTGCCACTCAGCGGAAATTGGTCTTACCGCGCTATCGACTGAACAGTTTCGGTCGTCGGCGCTTTTCTGTGGCGGGCCCGTCGACTTGGAATTCGCTGCCAGACTGTCTTCGTGACCCAGAACTGAGTCTCGATACTTTCAAACGTCAGCTGAAGACATACATTTTTACGAAATATTGATGACAAAATGTATTAAGCGCATTAGAGATCTTTTTGAGTATGCGCGATACAAATTTACACTTTACTTACTTACTTACTTACTCGTTAGTTTATTTGTTCGTTCGTTCTATAGATGTAAAAAACGTTCCAGGAAAAATAAGAAACGTTAAAAAACGTAAAAAACGTGGCAAAAATAAAAAAATGTTTTAAAACGTTGAATAAAAAACGTTGGCCATAATTTGTTCAACCTTTTGCCTAATGCCTACTGCTGCAGGTGCAGTATGACTGAAACTAGAGTAGAGACAGAGAGGAATTTATTTAATTTTAATTCAACCGCGTGGTCATTTACCATAGCATCAAGCTAACCTAATAAATTGGTTAAAAAGCATTTTAGTATATTTGGACTAACTAAATTAAATGCATCACTATGACCTATTAGGCCTATTTCTTTGTTGTGGTTCCAAAAGTGCTTCTCAAAGCTTTTGATGGGATTTTCAATGCACGTTTTTTTAAGAAATAAAAAACGTTGAGCAAAATAAAAAAAAACGTTAAAAACGTAAAAAACGTGGCAAGAATAAAAAAACGTTAAAAACTGCGCATGTTTCCACATCTATGGTTCGTTGCTTCGTTCATTTATTCATTCATTTGCTCATTTACTCACTCTTATTCATTTCGTTCATTCGTTCATTCGTTTATTTAGACAAATTATACCTAAAGCTTATTCACTTAATCACTCTTTTATTTTTAGCTTAAGGTATTCAATTTTCCACGGCTGAAATATTGAACACAGAGAAATCATGTCTGCAGCGTTTACGGTGCGGACTCGGAAACTTCCAAACAAGCCGCGTTGAATCGTTGGTCGGCGACAGACATGCGTTGCAAAAAGTTGTTTTTTAGGGGTCGATCAGTCGCCGCATAAGTCAGTTATTTAATTTCTTTCTTAAAGCTTGCCCCTCCTCAGCTGACTATAGGGTCTTAGCAGCACGATAAGCGAACAATTTACACGTAGTGCATAATGCATACTTGGCTTTTTCTGGCGCTAAAATGTATTTCTGTTCAGCTGAAGGACGGCAACATATCGCAAGGCCCTATTGTAGCTGATCTGATGGGTACCGTTAACGACGGTCTTATAACAATGACACGAAAATGAATGAGAAAATGGGGCAGCCCTCAGTAATTCTAAGTCACCATTGCTCCACTGGTGAGGCGACAAAACCGAAAACGACAAAACCTGGACACAGTGATATAAGCTTAGGTTTAGCAAAAAAAAGGTTAAGGATAGGAGTAAGGTTAGAGTTAGGGATTAGGATAGAGTAGGCTTAAGGTTCGGGATAGGGCTAGGGATTGGTATAGGGTTAGGGTGAAAAATTAGCGTTAGTCGTGTCAGGAAAAGGGTTAGAGTTAGGTACGGGTTAAGGTTAGGGTTACGGTTAGGGATTATGGATTAGTGATAAAGATAGGGTTAGAAATAAGGTTAAGGTTAGGTTCAGGGTTCGTATGTATTGGGGTAGCTCTGACGTTCCCGGTTTCGTCGGTCTCAATTTTGACAGGGAACCGCTTCACTTTAGGGTAGGGGACAAGTCAATGTTATTCCTCACCCAAATCTATAAGGGGAGTGCATTCGCTGCTCCTAATCAGTTACAAATTTAACATTGCACGCAAAACACGCCAACATGTGTATATCTGACCTGTCTCTCGCCCATGTCAGCGTCGAACTTCTGAATCCAATTTTCGACTTCAGTTTCCACCTGAAACTTCCTCTGCAACCACCAAGCATCATACAAATCACATAATTATTAAGGACACGATAAACGTTGTGAATACAAATTTTGAATTTTGAGACATGCAATGCCACGTTCAGCACTGAAACTACAGCAAATATACTGTTTTTCAGCTGATCAGAGGTCTGAAGAAACTTTGCAAATTCCGATCGATGTCTGGGGCGCAGCCCATCCTCCGATCAGAAATAAAACGCAGTTGGGTGACCACAGTAACGACGCTGTATTCAAATCGATTCAAGCCACAACATGTGATAATTAACACGTTAAACGGTTAGATTAATGTAATACTTGAATATTTACTGATTAAATTGAAAGGTGATTATTATCTTAATATGATCAACAGGCTATTACGAGTGCACATAGTTATTTACGCTAAAAATTTTGACAACATGCCTCCGCCATGCCCTATATAATGACCCACGTAAACGGAAAACAACGGATGAAAACATAATGCCCAGGATTACAATGCGCGGTAACGTCGCCACTACAAGCCTAAGGCCTATATTAATCCGCTTTGTTCGAGTGCTACGTCACTACGTGACCGCTATAATCACGGTATTGACGAAAGAGATGTATCGTATATAGCACATGTCTTGGTAATAGACCAATGCGAGGGCGTGCGCGTTACATTTAAAACTAGAAACGTAATTAAATTGGTCCAGTGCCGTCTTATTATGGGGTCGTCCTCTGATGTTTGACGCTTTGGGCTGAAATCTGACATGTCGGTTAATCCTATTCCGGGGAATGCTGATAACAGTATTAAAGTTAAAGTTAAAAACGAACTTATAAAGCGCCATAAAACTAAACGTGTGCAAAGATATTGTTTTAGGGCTCAAGCGTTTTCGAGTTAGGAGACAGACGGAGCGACAGACGGGCAAGACCGTTAATGTGGCCTATTAAGACGACCGATCATAATAAAGCATTAGCAAAACCGTTTCCAATGTTTTTGATGTAGGACCCTACTGTTTGTTTTTGGTTGTACTACCACGAAAGTTTCTTTTTCGTAAAATGTGTTTAACATTTTGAAACGTTTTCATGTTATAGGCCTATTTGCCAGCGACGTTGCGGCAAGGCGCAGGCGAACGGCAGGTCCCCTAAACTGCGGGCTGTCGGAAAATTGACGAAAAATGTTTTTGTCGATAAATTTTTGTCTGAAGAAGCAAAATTAGGAGCTGAAAATTTTCATTTGAGAAAAATTTAGAGGTAAAATTTAATCTTTTTGAGCACTTATAATCTCCTTTGCCGAAATTTGCAGTGCCTGACGGGAAAATGCAACTTCCTGCTTCGGCGACTTTTTTAACCACTGCGCATGTGGGCTTTTTTCATCAAACGAGCACGTGATGCGTGATGTGACGTCACCTTGCGTAGGGCCTGTTCTGCGCTGCGGTGTTCAGCCAGCACGTCGGCATACTCGGCTCTGATATCCATCAGATGTTGGTGTTCCTTCGCCAGCTTGCCGTCGCTGTTCTTGCGCTCGGCGGCCTCCTGCTTGTCGGCGTCTGAGCGCAGACGTCGCGCCGCGTCGTCGGCCGCTCGCTGGACGGCCTCAATGTCCGCCTGAAGACGACCTACCACGTCGTTCTGTGTTGACATCTGCGTGCCACGCGTCGCATCAACAACGAATCATCAGCGCTGCTGACGATTAACATTTATATAATAGTCAATTTCATTAAAAAAATCTACACTGTCAAGGCGCAAGGCTTAAACTATCCGCAGTAACCGTCGATATTTATAGCAATGACGTCACTGTCGGCCAATAGGCTATCGGCCTAGCAGCAGCTATTAGTAGCATGGTTTTATCTCGCAATGGTAAAGTATCGAAAAATCCGCTCCTGTAACTTTGACCTTTGAATTAGGCCTACGACCTTGAATTAAATAAGATTCTTGCGCTTGGCGAGATACATAATAAATTTTCGTGCAAAATTTCATCAAGTTACACTGTAAATGTATCGGTTTATTAGATATCGTGTTAACAAAGAAAAAAACAGAAAAGACTTAATGACGGTGCTGAAAACAATACTGTCGTCGCTACCGCGGACAGTAATTAACGATTAATAACTTGCTAATTTCCACCAAAAGATATCAGTGGTAATTGGCATAGAAAATTTCTTGTTTAGAAAACTTTCTGGTTACGATAGTATAAACTATCATGGCATAGATGCAATATAGCGCATTAGAAGTTTTCTAACGAAAATTCGCTACATAAATTTATTTCTAACATCTGACATTTAAGACAAACGATTAAGCGTTTTTTTGATGCGACCAACGCCGTTACCGCTACCGGCCAAGCCGCCACGACAAATAGCCTAAGCCACCCCACAATGGACAGGTGAACGACAAGTGTAGCCTACGTTGTAGATGAGCAATATACTGACATCGTCGTCTTTGAGCTGTTCTGCGGTCTCCAGTTCTCCAGTAAGTTTGACGACGACGGCCGAGTTATATTTCTCCTTCTCCGACACCTCACGCAGGTAACGCGACCACTCGACATTCTCGACAGGCGTCGTCAATAGGCGAGTCATCACCGCATCACGCAAACCCTGTATATACGGCGCATTTCCACGAACGATTAACGTATGACCTCTTTGTACTCTGGATAACACAAATGCATAATGGAAAAAACTGCAGTGTCACTAAACAGTTTATTGAACACGTGCCAGTCGCAAGACTTAGTGCTTGCAAGAAAACCCAATCAGTAAGCTTATAACATTGCCAAAATAAAGTGCAAAATTATACCCCGTTTACACGATGAACTGGATAAAGCAAACGTGAAGCACACTTAGATCAAATCAAAGTATATTTTACTCCTCGCGCGAGGAGTATATGACATCAGTATAATATTGACGACCCATCTACAATCACGAACGACCGATCTGCCTTCCTCGAAGAACTTGAAACGACCACAGGCTTATTTCTCATCAACCCATAATCCGATCAACTTCCGGTTTAGTTCTGGGGTAGGGTAATCGAAGTCGGCCAATTCAACAGTGTCATTTATATCTACGTCCAAGTAACCCTTCTTGCCATGGCAACAAAATTTGGGACAAAATAGGCTGTAAATTGGCTTGCATAAAAATAACTGCGAGATATTTGCGTCGATGGGGAGGGGGTTAGGCTATAGAATGCTGCTTATCAAATTTTACCCCGGCTGACCCTCATTGCCATGCCGACGCCGAATTCATGTAGGATTGTGGCTAAACCGTACGTCGTACGTTGTCAGCAAACGACCATGTTGTTTGTTTACTTTATTCGAAGATACCGTAAAATAGCACAAATTTTGCGTTGAGGTATAACAAAACAAATAACAACTAGCGTCATGGAACATTAATGAAAATTCCCTCTCTCCCCAGTTGGTAAAATATTGCCCTCAGTCTGACCTCAGGTAATATTTTTTGCAAACTTTGGATAGAAAATTTCCAATAATAACCTCGACGCCAGTCACTATTAGTATTTATAATATAAGCCGGGTCTCAAATAAATGTCGGGTCTCTAATATAAGCCAAAAGAAACCAAAAAGGAGTCAGAAAATGAGAAGAGAAAATAATGCGCGCGGGGAATAGGCCAAATTAGATTGGTTACAGTCTAAAATATTTCTTGTTTGGGCTTCAATACCGTACCGACCTTAAGCTGTCGAATGATCTGAGCCGCAGACTCGGAGCGTTCTTGTAGCAAGGCATCGTCGCGAAGGACAGAATCAAAAGCGGGCGGATTGAGCGTGAAAGAGCGCAGCAAGTCACGCAGAGAACCGCGCATTCGTTCCTCAACCAGAACCGTGTTCCGTGACAACGCCTCGTCACTGTTAGTCGATCAAACAACGCCAAATAACACAATTCCTAATCAATCAAGCGATTAATACATCGACCAATCGATCAATGATACAAAGTTCAAACAGTCAGCCAACACAGGTTGATTGAAGTGGAATAATAAGTACCCATATATGGCAACTATCGAGTGTGGTTGCAGATTTACAAAATAATGTGTATTAAATATGCTATTTTGAAACAATCTCACGAAAGCAGTGGCGGTATCGCCAGTGACCTTTCCAGATAGACAATGAAGTGTTTCGTACTGATATGCCATATGGCTCATAAAATTATTGTCCCATTGGCTTTCAGTCAAGACAAAAGGTATCAGCAGAGAGTAGATACAAGAAAGCCCAACTGTCGCCAGTGAAGACGCGCTACATCCTGTACAGTTCTTGTTGCAGTACTGACCTTCAAGGTCATCAAAGTTCAACGATTTTCATTTTATCTAAAAAAAAGTGTATGCCACTCGTAGACTGATTAATAGCAATTTTGGCCCTATAGGCCTATCTCACCGTTTCCGAGGTATGGCCAGTTTTCTGTTGAAAAAAGCACAGTTTTCCCACCCACTCCCCCTCTATTTAACTCCGAATTTGAAAGTGTTCCCAATACAATATATCGCTGAAATTTTGCATGCCTAGGTTTAAGACAAAAAGCTAATTACTCGGTTAAAAAATTTCCCCTACGACGTACTGTTTACCCACAATACATCTCTTACTGACGACGACAACAGACGGACAGACAGACGACACATCCTGGCACAGACGCCCTACATCATGGCTTCAGCGCGTCAATAAAAACGTATGACTGAAATCACAGAAAAAATGTTGTAAAAACTAGAGGGGACCATGTGACATTCACGACGGTTTCCGAACAACGGCGTAACGGTGATTTGCGAGTATTGTGGTCATTATCACGGATAAATAGCAGAAATAAATTTGTACGCACGAGTAATTAGCATCGGTTTCTAGCTTTCCGAAGTCTCAGCATCGGTGAAACAAAAATATCCCTAAATATCCCACTGGCTATCCACATAAATAAAACATGCAATATGTCTAAACACGGGCAAGATATTATAGGACCAACTGGACACCAACAGGAATTATTATACGTGCTTTCGAGTGGTAAAGGCGCGGTACTGTAATAATCAACGACTTTGAATGACCTCTGATGACCTTGAACGCTTATTTTAGCACTCTATACTTTATTGCACAGAACATCGAAAGCACCAGGAAGAATTTTGTGAAGATAAAACCACATCATCAACGGCAGAAATGCAGCCCATGCTGCTGCATGATAGGTCTACATGTAAATTGTAATTCTGCAGTTTTTTTTCTGACTATTGCATCAAATGGCTGACTGCGCATGACGTTGCGGTTACTATGAGTATATCCCTTCGTAGAACCGCTTTCTTGCTGTTTTTACTAAACTAGCCGTATGTAGGCCTATGTGAAATCTCATAACATGCGGCGCTTCTTTTCATCACATCGGAAATTAAATCGCAATCCAACAGGCGACGAAGCCTGCCTTCCATACACATCTTCCAATTTCCTGTCGCCCCCGTATTAGACCATGGTTGAATGTAATTGTACTCAAATGTAATATATTACAACCAATGTTATTATCTGTCAAGGTAAACAAGACTCGTGATCTGGGCCAACGACTTTTTTATGCAGCGAGAAGTAAACTTCACCACTTGTTGACCATTTCCATCGATTCCATTTGTTTCAGTGGCACACTCTCCCGAATAGCGAAAGATCCGCCACACGTGCTGAAACGAGTCGCTACACTACCTTGTGAAATATTTAAACACGTAGTTGACCTGGTTGTTATTTGAGATGTGACTCGATCATTTGCAGGAGGCGTATTTGCAGTGGACGTGACATCACCGTTGACCGGTGTTTGGTGTTCTTCTAGCGTGATCGCAGAGGACTCGCAGGGTTGATCTGATCGAACGCTATTAACTGCGCTGCTCGCTCGACTCTCGCGGCGTTTCACCCCCGCCTCTCTCAGCTCGTCCAGACTTCCCAGCAGCACGCCGTGTTCCTCCAGCCGTCGAGTCAACTCGACGCCGAACCCGACGTCGAGATCCTCTCGTCGCTGGGCAGCCAGCTGCGGCAGCACGGCAGCCAGTTCGACACGTCGGATCGCCGTGGCCAACACGCCCATCACCCGCTGTGCTTCGAGCGTCGTCAGTTTCTTGCGCGCCGGCCCTGTACGCCGAGGACTGCCGCTCGAACTCACGGCCTCCGACGTCTTCGTGGTCGACGCCACCTCAGACTGTGCCGGTGGTTTCAACAGCCGGCCTGACGTCAGTGACGTAGCAGGTTTACTACCGAGTCGCAGCTCCATTGCCGCCGGGACTGGCATCGGCTCGCTCAAGCTGGCCGCCATTGAAAACGCCCTTATTAAACTGCTTCCTACAACGCTCGCCGCGATTCAGATAGTTTAATTCTGACTTGCAGTTTTCACCGTGTCGCCAAAGAAAAATAATACGCAGTCACCTAGTGTTGTCTCTTCGTATAACAGGCATGTTTGTAGTTACAAAATGAACGCTTTGCACGGCAGTATACAGGCTACGTGTTTGCACCGGCCCATTTGTTTACCTTGCCAACGCCCGCATCAACAACCTTAGCCCATTACTGCTCAACTAGTAAGCAGGAATAACCAAATTTTGAGTTTTCGTTGACGAGCTCTATCTGCGCGAGATTGATCAAATTTACATGTTACAATGATTTCATGAAACTAGCGAATATCGCTGCGTTCAGCCGACTTGGTAGGTCGATGCAGATTATCTTACTTACAGAACAGGTGCTCGTCTCGACGTTGCTAAAAAGGCACATGCAAACATACGAGGAAGCAAGCGTTTTTGATATCATTACTTTAACACTTTGTAGTTTGTAGCACAAGTGGTTATAAAAATGTAGTTATAGTTCTTTACTATCGGTGTGAATTTGTTACTATACCAAAGTGGCGAACTTGCCTCGATCAAAAAAAAATGATGAAAAATAGACCTAAAATGCTACAAACGAGCACAAGCCTCGGACAGTTCATTTCTTTCTCACCATGAAATAATACGGGTAATCTAATTTTATCGGCACTACCAGTCTACAAGTAGCTTCTCTGCTCAACCATTAAACTTATTAAGCAAACTCCGCACTAAAATCGGTACCGCCTCCAATACCTTTCCCACCACCTGACATGGCAATCACAAGTTAACAGTCTCCATCCCACTTCATCTGACAGTAAAACAGACAATTACTTACGCACACCGGACACCTGACTGAAGCCAACTTTATCAAAGATATTGCTCTGTAAGAACTAATTCTCGTGTTAATTATAATTGACCAAAACTACCATAATCATAAAATTCATAACGGTTTGTTTTTCATCTGCAACTGCAAATGCGTTTTGTTATTTGTTGAAATTGTTGCTATAATAATAGAAATGAATGAGTGAATGAATAATAAATAAGACAAATAGGCCCCCTACTGGCATGCCCATCCTGTTGACGAACGTAAGACATCATAAGTCACGTCTGACGTGTATTATTACAACTGCACAGAAATTAAACAACTGCACAAAGTCTTCTTTTTAACTAGAAAATCAACCCAGTAACGACGTACTATGCGGCCATCCGCCTTAGCAGGTGTGTAACGCTAACCCTGAACTTTGACCTTTACAACTAAATAGGGCCAACTAGCGTCTGGGTTGATCCTGCCATGGGAAACATAGAAATTTATTTTTTTCTACGCCTTTTAGTGTTCAAGTTAGCGAATGAGTAGGGTTTAATGACCCACCCGACACAGTACAGGTTATTTGGGGGGGACAGCCTTTCCAGACGGAATGTACACAAACACACAGTAATGAAACATTAAGTTTAACCTTTACAATAAAGAAACAGAAAGTTTAACCTTTACAGAACACAAAACACAAAAAAACGAGCTAAACCTAAAATTGTAAGAACTCCATTATACGTGTGCATATGCAATTAACCATAATGGTAGTTCCCTGTTATCCCCCAGACAGTCCTTAATTTCAAGTTAGGAGCCCCTGTGAAACAGACAGATAGACTAACTAGAACTGTAATGCAGCATATTAGGACAGCCACATAATAATAATACTATGGTTACTGAACTTATGCTGCTCTTACAAAAAGATACAAAATTTTCAAATACGATGATGCACTGTGCAGATCAGAAGTTAGAAAGCAAAAAGAGAACCAAAACTAGCACAAGAATACTGAACCATTCTGTCAGCACACTTGGCAAGAACGTCTGGCATATAATTCCTATTCAAACAAAAACCCAGCTGTCACTAGGGGAAGCCGACCAAACTGTTTTCGGCTATACACTAATATAACACTATGTTACTACAGTCGGTACTACATTACTGCCCGTCACTACAAAAAATATTTTACTTACTCATTCAATATCAAGACCATGTGACAGGTAGCAGGTGGCAAATGTGTTGAAAACTGCAGTCAAACCGCTGCAGATAGAGACATAGTTACTATTGAGTAACAGCCTTTAGGAACTTACTAACGTTGTAACCAACGGTAACGTCGCCGACCCCATAGGATAAACTGTTTAACCACAGTACATTTTGCTACAAATGAAGAACAGACAGATGGACAATAGACTCTACCATAAGCATTACTGTTAGTGTGGTTGGCTGGAAGTACACTTTTAAGCAACCCTAACTTTAAACCCTTTTCCACCAGCTACAGTCTTATTCATACAACTGCATAGATGTTGAAGTTTAGAAAAGCTGAACACAACCAGCTCGTAGTAATACTAGTACGGACCATAAATGTAAAATCAACTAAACATAAGGCTGACTTCTACGTGCTTGTACAATCTATCTACAAGCGCAAAGACCATGTCAGGCAGACGTAAAGGCAATAACGATTGGTTTGTGACCATTAACTAGCGTCAAATGACTGCCAGAGGCAGCAGCACAGACGACGGCAGCAGCACCAGACTGAACATGGTTGACTGAATGTTTCTGTGAAGCTGCAACAAAGTTATTATTAACATTATCACCACAGTTAGATGTCGGTTTATGACTCGGCGCTATTCTCTGCTCATCAACAAGTTGTCCACCGACATCAGCTGCTGCAGCAGGAGATAGCTTAGAGCTGGAGTGTCGACGGAGAGGAATCTTTGTTGCTGAGCTCGTCGTTGTTGAAGATGAACCTGGTGCAATCTTTCGCAGCGGTTTTACCACCGATGAACCAGACGTCTGACTGCCAGCACTGTTTCTCTTTGGCAGTTTATCTACACAAAACATAAAGGCTGCAGCTTTTTCAGAATCCTACAGAGCATCTACCTGCCATATGAAATCACACAGTGTTACCTGCCACCCAACACAGGTGAATGTGCTGTAGTGCTCCGTCTTAACCCCAAGACAGTATCGTATTCAATTTACCTACCCTGGAGGTATGGAAAACCAAACTGAACTGGGTAGTTTGTTATCTATCAGGATGGCTTACAAGCAGTCACATATGCATGGAGCAAAAGTAGTCTCTTTAGGATGGTTTCATGAGAACAACAATTGCTATGGCATGACTAAAACTAAAAGAAGTAATTTCAGCAAAGCTCATGAGATGCGTTGACAGTATTAGCAGTTCCTCTTCGGCGTCTCTGCAGGTTGTCCAGGTCTATCTCTAGCCAAGCCAGTGCGATTCACTACGGAAATGTGCGCCACAGCCGAAAATTGCAAAAAAACACTCAAATTCTCTATTTTGACTAAAACTCCTTATTTTAGAGGTTAAAGGTCATTCAAGGTCATCGATGTTGACACTATTAAAAAGTTCGTCACTAATGCTTGTTATGATAAGCAGTATGTCTGTGTCTATCTGCAGCTGTTTTCATGCTGGTAGCTGTCTGCACAGGCCTCCTTGAACCTAGAAGGTTGCGACTTACACTGTTAAAATCTGCCGTTAATGCCGAAAATTTCATACGCAGGTTGTCTTTGGCTATCTCCAGCTATTTCAGTGAAATTTACTCTTTAAATGCATACCACAGGCCAAATTCGCGAAAAATTCACCAAAACGCCCTCTTTTGGGGTAAAAGGTCATTCAAGGTATTTGATATTGATAAATCCAAAAAGCCTGTCACCAGTACTCGTTATAATGTGCAGCATATCTATATCTATCTGCAACTGTTTTCACACTACACGAGCCAACAGAGGCAAAATGACGTCAAAAAGGGGGTACCCTTCTTTGACGCCCTCGTTCAAGGGGAACCCCCTCACTCAGGGGCACAAAATTTTGTCACTAAAAACTAGAGTCCTTGGGGCAGCCCACAGTAAAGATTTTGTTATCATAGCTTGCACCGTTTTGATAGGGCTCAAGGGTGTGACAGACAAACAGACAGATGAACAGACAGACACTGCAGACACCTCGACGATAGCTAAGACGCGTGAAGCATTACATCATTTTACATGCTGACGCGTGTAATAATGTCTAGATAGTACACAGTACAGGTCATTTCGGGGACGGCCTTTCCAGGCAGAATGCACACAAACACACAATAATGGAACGGTAAGTTTAACCTTTACAGAAACACAAAACACAGAAAATGAGCTAAACCTAAAATTGCAAAAACTTCATTATTCATTATACGCGTGCATATGTAATTAACAATAATGGTAGCTCTAATAATCTTCCCTGTTATCCTCCAGGCAGTCATTAATTTCAGAATGCTGTCTATTGGAGGACAGGGGGAGAAGGGACAGACGAACAGAGATGGACAAGCAAGATAAGTAATGTGGCCTATATGCATAATAACACATACAGACTGTTAGTACATACTCTGCTGACTGACGAAACGGAATGTTGAAGACGCGGAACTTCTGCCAGCAACATGCAACCTTTCTCGAACCACCTTCCTGCATAATTGCACTGAAATAATTCACTACCAAACCTACCACATTGTTTCGTGTATTTACAGCATACTAAGGCTGTATGATTACATAACAAATAATAAATCTCTGATGACGACAACGACAAATGTCCACACCAGCACAGCACCATGGTAACAGGTCGAAAAATGCCAGAAGAAACATTCACATGCCAAAAAGACTAATACTACAAAAATCTGTCAGCCTGCAGTGCAAACATACCGTGTGAGGTGTCTGGCTTTTTTGCCCCTTTGCCGGTTCGCCCCCTGGCTCTTTCACCCCCTGGCTGATTTGCCTTGGATGATTCGCTGAATACCGGTAATTCGACATCGGGGTTTATACATAATATCTGTCTTTAGGCCTAGACAGTTTAAGCATGATGATGAAAATAAACGATTGTGTGAAAGTTTAATGATTTGTTCAATTATGAAATAAAATCATTAGGCCTATACATGTATTTTATTATACTGACTTCGTGAGCTGTGATCCCTTATTATGCAGTTTGTCACGTATAACATTAATTGAAGTAACTATTAATCAGTGGCGTGACGATACACTTACTTGCTGCCTTTCTGTAAACTGAAAACACAAACCTCAATAACGAATCACCGGTATATTCAACAGAGGGGCGAATCATCCAAAGTGAGGGGGAATCAGAAAGGGGGTAAACGAGCCAGGGGCGAATCAGCCAGCGAGCAAAAGAGCCAGGGGGTGAAAAAGCCAGGGAGCAAACAAGCCAAAGGGCGAAACAGCAAAAGGGTTACTCCCACCATAAAGAATGGTCAAACACATTTTTTGATTTTTCTTTGCCTTTCTCAAGTATGAAACAGATGGCTGGGCAAGATCTGCACTGCAGCCTATTAGGACGTCCACACAGTAACAAAAATCTGCAAAGGTTCCCCCTGAATACTAGCAATGTAAGTCAGTTAAACAAATCTGAAAAATCTTAAAGCAGCAGATGCAGCAGCAGAAGAAGTAGTATATTCACTTATATTCAGCCTCACACAGCAAATCAGTTTAATTCATGATAATATACTTCAATGCTTCAGTGCAAAAATGCAAAGCAAATCTACCAAAATAACGTAAAGTAAATGCTACAAACTATGGAAAGAACTTTTTAAAAATGGCAGGAATAATAATAAAAATATTTAAGCAAAACTACCAATATCATCTGTACAACATTTTATAACGAAAAAACAAGTGAACACTTACGTTCATATATTCACCAGTAAAACATTAGAATAGAAGATGCAGGCCAAATGTGCAAGTAAATATCTTTGCAGACTGCAAAGTAACAGTATCAAAGGACGGACAAATGCCAAATACAAATTCAAAACTAGTAAAAAAATATATCAGCTAACTGCCACAACACAACCCTAAGCCTGACCTTAGATCTTTTAAACTGAAAACCGGCACACAACAGTTACTTCTGTCCTGGGGAATGGAGACACCAATTCAGGTCTTCCACCACAGTCCGCACCTTTGCTGTCAACACTTAGGAACCGATATGAAACAAATGGACAGACAGCAAGATGCATAATATGGTCCACTACAGGGTTCCTACAGGTCTTCTGTAGCAAAATTCCCTGCCTTTTCCCTGACCTTTCTAGATATGGAATGACAATTTCCCTGACCTTATCGAAACAATAACTGTACCACACAAATGTCAGAAATGGCACATTACATCACAAGGTAATGAAACAGTATTAATGGAGCAATATGCAAACGACAGAGACCCTGGTCGAGGAGTCAAGGGGGCTTCTTTCCCCCCACCCCCGCCCCCCCCTCCGAAGCTGAAACACTACTAGCTTTTGGACATTCAACGGAAGCCCAAATTTGCCTGCTTTTCAATATTTAGAAACACAAAAATCACAGGTATCTGCAGACTGCATGATCCAAGATCATTTTCCCTGACTTTTGAAAAATAATAACTTTCCCTGACCTTTTCCTGACTTTCCCTGACCACACAAATTCCCAGACTTTTCGCAGTTTTTTTCTGACCTGCAGGAACCCTGCTACTAGGATGGCCGCATAAAACTCCACTGAAAACACAGTTGAAGCTCTCACCGCTGTGTCTGATCTTTCGCTGGTTTTCGAGGACTCGTTGTATAACGACTGGATCGCACAAGTTTGCCTGCTGAATGCTTAGCGCTGCTGCAATAACACATAACAGAACGACCTTCAGAAACATGCACCAAACAGCCATATGACAAAGCTGCCCACAGTTTTGGGGAGATCAAATTCAAGGTAAAGCACAAAATAGTTACACAGCACAATGATGGTAACAAGGATTATGAACTAACGAAATTCACGGACTCTTCCACCAAATTCAAACTTTCAAGGCCCTAATGGTATTCAATTTTCAAGGACTTTCGAGGTTATGGAAAAATGGATGCTTTCCGTCAAAGGCCTGTGGCCACCGTAGACAAAGAAGAATGTGGTAGGCGAGCAATTGATGTAAAAATGTCAGAGTGAGTGACTAGGGTTTAACGTCCCACCCAACACGGGGACAGCCTTTCCAGGCAAAATTGCACATATGTATAATAACAGAACAAAAGTTTAACCTTTACAGAAAGTTGAACCTTTTTGAAACACAGAACACAAAAAATGACCTGATGTCAGAACTGTATATCATGACTCTACCTAGCACATTAACAAAGCAGTAGCAGTCTAGCATTCTCAACAAGGAAATAAATAAATGTTAAAACGAATGAATAAAAGAACAAACAGAGAGAATGAAAAGTAAATGAATGAATGAAGAGAATTATCATATTGTATGTGTGCAGTGTGAAAACTCACTTTGATCCAACCCGACTTGGCTTCTCCGCTGCTCGAGACAACTTTGATCCAGAGTCAAGCTTTGACGCAGCATCACTGTCTTCATGTCAAGGCCACATGCAGACACATTGAATCAAACAAAAATTCACCAATTTACTAGTTATGCTTACCAATTTGACAAATTTATCAAACTAGTTAAATTATGTTGATTAAAAGGTAAAAGGTTTATACTGCGCAAAGCCAGTAGCCACAGTAAAGAGGAGGTCATACCAATGCGATATCCTTGAGCCAGGGAGTGCAACTCAAGATTGCATACATCTTTGTTGGGTGGATTAGTTCTCAACAGAGACTCCCTGTTACCTCCGCACGTTGTGCTACTCATTTTATCGACCAAGATGGATGAAGGGCTGAGTCGACCCTGACGGGATTTGAACCCGGGACCTTTTGATCCAAGGCTCAGCGATCTACCAACTGAGCTATCCTGCCATCATGTTGACTACATTACATAAAACAACAGCCACAACAAAACCACTAACGTGGCAAAAAATTGGCACGACGATAACTCCTGCCCTCGAAAACGTTTTCGAGATACGAGCCTATACAGGTCACTTAGATGGAAATATTATTAATGGCCTACTAGGATGCATCATATATAAACAAGTTGGTTAAACACACGATTACTGCTGACTTGTACAAAGTCACGCAACGATCACAAAAGATACGCTGCCTTCTTGCGCCTCTCGATCGACTTCATCGTAGCTGCACTGACTCTCCGGCTTTTCTCCGAAGATGTTTCCTAAACAAAGAAAACGTGTAAACATACAAGGTGGGCCAAAAAAGTAAGCCACTGCACTGTGTCCATATCTTCGCTACTAACTGACCATTTTCACAAAATAGTGTAGCAACATAGCAGGTGCGGTGTGCGTGCCACTGAGTAGCAAATTTCTTCCAGTCTATCGGTAAAAAATTGTGAAAATTGATGAATATCTAGCGAAGATATGGAAAAAGTACAATAGCTTACTTCTTTTTGGCCCACCCTGTATATATTAATGTACACTAAAAGAATATCAGGCATCCTTTTCTGCTGAAAAATGAAACACTCAGGTCAGGAAATGTTCACACTGATTATGGTTTTCTATGCTTTTCATTTTGGGCTAAGAGCAAGAGCAAGTTTGGGATGAACGGACAGACTGACGGACAAAAAACATAACATGGCCTACTATGATGGTCACATAATAAATAGTTGAAATTCAGTTTAACAACAAAATAATACTTATTTCTCCTGAACAAATTTTATACTGACAACATACATATTCATCGTAGTAGTGAAAATGCAAATATGAGTATGTACAAAAATAGCAAAGTATGCAGATAAAGTGCAACCTAAATACATCATATAATTTCGCTGAAAGTGTTAGTGTCAGAAAACACTAGCGAATAAAAAGTTGAAACCTTTGACTTGTAGCGTTTTTCCCGTTCAATCGCACGTTCTTGAGCAATGTAGTGCATGCGCTCCGCTGCCGGAATGTCAAAAAATATCTCGTGAAAATCATATATTGCAGAATTCAGCTAAAATGCAAACGACCACAAAACATGCAAATATGTACCACGTATTGACCATATTAACTTGATGCATCCTAGCAGTATTTTCCCACCATTAAAACAACAGAACGTTACTTACTTTCTTAGTGATCAGTTACAAGATAAACCAGTAAGTCAGAAAAGCAAAATATGGCATTTTAACATCAGATATTTATTGAAATCGAACAAAGAATGGTCAGAACCTGCGCTAAAACTCTTTCATGGATGAACCGATCGTGGGTTGAATATTGACCCTTCTTTATTGGTGACTCCATCTGAAACTTCAGTGCAAACTCCGCAGTATCCTGAGCAAAGCACAAATACCTGTGCATTTTTAAAGATTTGTTTATGTTTTTTTCATCACACTTATCCATCTGCATTGTTTTAAAAACCTTGCAACTGCATAACTAAACCAAAATTTGTAAGGCAATAAATGGCAACAATTTGGGCAATATAATACCGGTATCATACTAAAACTGTACACTGTGTCCCAAAATTAGCAGCCCCCTACAGATAAGTTAGTGTAAAATCGTTATTACCTGACAGATTTTCACAAGATTTGAAACAGTTGTTGAGAAAAGCATTCTGAACTTGTCGTTACTGTT
>Ga0056128_1004302_pt1 | contig 17777 bp, 11 predicted proteins | sample WorMetLIZISLAND2_FD_71113 | JGI IMG/M metagenome (GOLD analysis project Ga0056128, IMG submission 71113) | Marine gutless worms symbiont microbial communities from Max Planck institute for Marine Microbiology, Germany - Olavius geniculatus... ... | reverse complement strand
GGGCTTTGCACCGATGACCCGAAAGATTTCTAAAATCTGGAGGGTAGGAGCTAACTAAGAGCTGACCAAACCTGTGAGAGCAGATTTGCTACACGTTACCAGTGCTTTTGTGCTGGTTTCAGCTTCACAGCCAACTACGGCTTTACAGCTGTTTATTTACGGCTTCATAGCTGTTCACGGCTTTATAGCCGTTACCTGTAACCTTGTGGTTACATTCGGGGACGTGCATTGGGCCGAACTGATACGGCCTCAGCGCTGGGCAGGTGTAAGAGCCTGCCCACTTCGGAGGTAAGGTAAGGAAAGATAATTTTATGTCGAAAATACCGTAGACTCTTTACTTTCTGGACATGGACAAGGTGTATATACAGTTTGGTAGTAATATGTACAGTAATAAGTTACTACTGCTCCAAATCGGTCCATAGTTGCAAACTCTCAGGAGATTGATTTGGTGGCATGTGTTAGGCATTATGGCGACTGTTCAAGAGTTGTGGTGCTATAGAAACGTTGCGACTACGATCTGTCGTAAGTATTATCTCCATTCTTTCTGCCTTTATTTATCAACCAAAGTTAGCTGTTATATTATTATAGTAATCGTTAATTTCATTGCCTTCTGCTTGGTAGTAGCTATTCAGAAGTTTCAGGCATACTTTTTCATGCTATAATCTGGGTTTCTGAAAGTGAATTTGTCTGGTTAATATCGGACTTCAGAAATCTCTGCAAGTTACTTCAGGAGGCCATTGAGAGATCCACACTAAACAGCGATGATTTTGGAAGACACTTAAACACGAAATTGAGAGTTGTAGCAGTAACAGTAGGTAGCGAATTGCAGTTGTCAGCAGATCTTGATTCCATGTCATCACACCTTCAAAGTTTGACTACAATTGGAGACTGGAGGCATTTGATTTCTTGCATTTTTTGATACATGGAACATCCCACCCATCTTATATTGCTATCAGAGAATTCAAAGCTTCTGCATACTGAGTGGGCCAGAGGGGCCTGCTTAACAAGTGGAACTGTACATCATCAGCATGGTTCTGTGTATACAAAGAATGAATCGTCTGTCTTCTGATATAAAAAAATGTAATGAAGGCAACGAATGACTTTGTTACATAATTGTATATTTTGATTACTGTTATCTGTTGTAGCCTGTTGCTGACTTAAAGCTGCCAAAGAAAGCATCAATTATTACGTATGTCTTTTGAGTTTGTTGTAAGATTTTATATAGTGAGTAAATAAGTAACTTTTTTTAGTCCACCCAGAAGCGATAGCTTTCAGAGCGGACTTATGTTTTGCTGCAGATTTTTTAAGTTTTTCATTTATCTGTTCGCCATGGTATCTCCGACCTCCGATGGCTGATCGCCATGAAATTTTACACTGTGGTCTGCAGTAGGCTGAATTTTGAATATTGGGTCCAAAAATTTGGGGGCCCTCCCCAAGAAAAAAATTTAAAAGCCAAAAACATACAAAATTTGGAGCAATTTCGGATGACCTCAGACTTCGGCAGCAAATGTCTCCGGAATGGATGAAGGTATTCAAAATCAGACAAGTACATTTTCTACTGCAATTCATCCTGCGTTGGGGGTAGAAAGTTGGGTTCACTAATCACGGAGATGTGGTGAAATCGTATCCACCCAAGTAGACTTTTTCGAAAGACCATATTTTGGCCCCTAGGGGTGCTGCACCCCCAAATTTTTATGTGTGCTAGAAGATGATCAAGTCTTACTAGCACACCCCCATCGGGCCCCCCTTACAATTTTTTTCAAAGAGGGTCCAAAATTGGCTTAACATATAGTAAATGAATGCCTATAACTTCAGAGGCAAGGGGAGTAGCACAACAAAACTTTGTCATGTGACGTGCTGCTCTCTAGGCATAATAAGTTGGGTACAAAGTTTGATTGCACCACCCCCTTAAAATTTGGGAGGGCAAAAAGCGTCCTGAATTCGGCATGATTTATTAAAACTTTCAAGTTTGAGCGCAAATATCTCTGGAACAAATGAAGATATCGACAAGCGGTAAACAACGGCATTAAACCAAAATTTGTGAACTTCAGTTTACTAACAAAAAAGTTATAGGCGCTCATGTTGACCCTCCCTACTGTAAGTCGACAATGCGTGTTCTGTGAATGCTAATGCATTTGAGTTCGGGCCACGTGAATTTGCTGCTGGAGAAATTTCAACCCCCTGGAGTTTTCCCCCAATCGGACTTAGGGCACCGGGCGGACTCATGCTGGGCTTTGTCCCAAATTTTTAGCTGTTTATATTACTGGAATTTATTAATTGGTAATATTAAAATTAAAACATTCTTATTTGATTATTCTGATTAAACAGCAGAGTTGTATATAATGCATGTGATGAGTGAAAATATATATGGACTTTGTGTATATTTTTGACATTTTTGATTTTTGAAGGATTTCATTAATGTGTCACATTTGTATGTGAAATGAAAAGTACATTTTCGTATTGTGCCATGTTCACATCCAATCTTTATTATGTTGGAATATGTTAATCATTATTTGCTACATTTTCATGTTAAACAGTTCCATTGTGATGCTTTACATTATCGGTTATTACACCAGTCTTCATATGGCTGTTTGTTACTGCTGCTGTACATGTGGATGTTTTGATTATACGTCTTTTCTGTGTTTGGCAGGAAACAGTTTCATCCGTCAAGAAGCAGTGCAAATGCTTACATCGTCTTTGCAACTGAGGACGCTGCTAACAAAGCTCTTAATCTGTAGGTATAACTGTGGTGCAGTTGGTGATTAATGCAGCTGGAAATAGTGTAGTGATTGCAATCCTAGGATCCCGAATTCTGGGATCCTGCCCGTTTTGCCAATCCCAAATGTCGGGATTTCGGGATTACAAAAATTCGTTAAAATTGTACTTTTTCAAGTATTAAATGATATAAATAACAATTCTAACCATTTAATGAATAAAGTATTCTATACTTGCTAGAGTCTTACTCCTTGCTTACTCCTTGCTGTGCACTGTAACTTGTATTTTGACAGTCGTGGTCGCTCCCTACAGGACCTACAGTTTGGATATAGCTTACATAGGGACCTACTACATCATTTGCATTGAAATGAGTCTATTAGGGATACCAAAATAACAATCAACTTAACAATCAAAATAACAAAAATAAAATAATCAAAATAACAATCCCAAAAGTGGGATCTCAGGATTAGATTTCTTAATCCCAGATCCGATGATTGAGAAATCAATCCTGTGATTGCAATCACTAGTGAAATGCTATAAATATGAATGCTTTGGTTTTATTCTTGGCATTGTCAGTTGTTTGGCAGTAATGCATCTGGCTGCAATAGCAAGTATGAGCGGTTGTTGTTTGGAGACTGGTAGGTTGGTTAAACAAACACTAAAATGGTAGGTTTCGTTCACTGATTGGCCGATAGTTCATCTGACTGTAGGATGTATTGAATTGTGTTTCAGAAATGGCACTGAACTGGGAGGTCTGCATATCCGAGTCAATCCTGCTTCCAGTATACCAAAAGTACATTTGTTTTGCTGTTACCTATAATAGAGTTTAGTCTGTATAGTGCACATATTTGACATGAAAGTGAAGTTATCAAATACAGTTTTGATAATGTTTTTGTTAGAGCTATCGAAGTGTTAATTTTTTCTCAACGCATGTGTTAGCACGTTAATAACGCATCATTAATATTGCTGGGGCCGCTGAATTTGTAGGACTTGAAAATGAGGGATTGCGAAAAAACAATGACTGAAAATTACAATACCTGGAAAATGAAGGACCAAATCGCACCCTGTCATCTGAATATTATTATTATTATTATTTACAATAGTGATGGTACAGCAACAATAGTTTAATTACTTAAATTCATTCGATCATCAAATAACCGCAGTTTAATGGAATATTGGAACTCCTGCTTCACAGAATTCAGTAAATTTACATATGATATGCACTAAGTTAACGCGTTAACTTGACAGCTCTAGTTTTTAGTAGTGTGTAGCTGTGACAATGTAGTATGGATGTAGTATAGATTAAATTAGATTATTTTGGTAGCACTAATGTGCTATATAAAAAGAGTGATTGTTAAAAATAAAATCTGTGGCAGCCTGACTTTATGTTTCATTCTTCAGTTCTTTGGTGCTATTTTGGTTACAAAAAAACTTTGCCTTATAGAAAAGTATTGCTACAGTAGAACTATTGCTTGATAATGTTCTGATTTAACTGTTTTTCAGCACGATCACGAGAAATCTGTTTTTATTGGAAATCTTCCATTTGGTGAGTGTGTTTATAACGTCTTTCAGATGTGAAAGGGGTCATCCATAAAGGAAGTCCGCATGGAGGGGGAGAGGGGTCAAGCTGAATGCGGACAAGGGGGGGTCAGTGAAAGCGGACGTTCCTTACAGCGCACAGCACGGCTAGTACGTGGACGCGATAGCAATTAGCAGCCCCGATGGGCACAGGAGGCAGAGCAGGCAGTAGACTGCATGCATTTTGCATCCGAAACTCGGAGTACACTCAGTCCAGGTGTGAACGTCCGCAAGGGGGAGAGGTTGGGCCAATGTAGACAAAAATGGACAAGGGGAGGCGGGATCAAATTCAGCTGATATTTAGCGGACTTCCTTTATGGATGACCCCAAACTGCTGTAGCCAAACTGGTGATATGATAACTGTATTGTTTTTAATGGCACATCCTGCCCCATTTCCAGCACCATGCCCTCTGAATCTACTGAGCCTGCAATCATCTGCGCATAATCTAGACTTTATCTTTGTGTATAATTGTTGATGAGCCATTGCTGAATTTTTACCATTGCTGCATCTTCTACGGTGACATGCTGAGGCAGCACAGTCAAGGCCAAGCTGAACTGACCAAGGTCAAGGCTAAGCACGATCAAGGTCAAGGCTGTGGACTAGAATGTGTTTTGTTTGTAACTGCTAGCAGCCAGTATCACTTGGAATGTAACGTACCGTACCAGTTTGTTAATTAAGTTGTTGATTAAATGTTTCATTGATTGGTGAAATGGATAAAGTGACAGCCGGAATATGTCTGTATTAAGTGCATTGTATATATTTACATTTGTGTCAAATTATACTGCTGTATCACATGCCCTTATGGTTGATCGTTCTTCAAAATTATGTTTCAGTTTGTATGGACTAGACAACCAACAAGCAGATGTGTATGGTGCGATTGTTAGATATTGAGGAGGAGCCTGTAAGGCAGCATTTCAGTGTATGCGGTGCCGTTACAAATGTCCGTGTTGTTCATGATAGGAAGACCGGTGCTGGCAAAGGCTTTGGCTATATCACTTTTGTGGTAATGTGTGTCGAGTTATTCTGCCGATGTAGTCTATGTATATCAAAAATTTAGTTCGCTATATTTGCTAAAGCATCAGCTTCAGTCTTATCGCCATTTGTTATTATCAGATGGTCACATTTCAGTTCATCTGCAGCGTCATTCATTGCAAGTTGCTTCAATACCTCAAACCATGTTTGGTGACTTTGCAGCTGATGTAGCTGCCGAACCAGTGGTCCGGTGTATACAGGGTGGGCCAAAAAACGTGGCACTTTACTTTTGTCCATATCTTTGCCAATTATTGATTGATCTTCAAAATCTTCAAAATTCTTTCACTGGCACACTCTGCAGACAATTTGCAATAACGTGATTATTACACATCCCACCACACCGTAAATGCGTCTCTATGCTACCTTGTGAAATATCAATGAAATATGCATACATAATGATAATAACAAACCAACATTTTGGGAAAACTGAAAAAGAACACTTCAGACCAACATTGCAGTGAATGGTCTGTATGACACTAAACTGTGTGGGTCTAACACAATCTAGTGTCATACGGATCATTCATTACAATGTTGGTCTGGTGTTTTTTCATTCACTTAAATGTTTGTTATTATTGTTAGTTTTTGCTTGCATTTATATTTTACAAGGTAGTGTGGAAATGCATTTACCATGTGGTGGGATGTATAGTAATTCAATTACTGCAAATTGTCTGCAGAGGGTGCCAGTGAAAGAATTTTGAAAATTAGTCAATAATTGGCGAAGATATTGACAAAAGTAAAGTGCCACGTTTTTATGGCCCACGGTGTATATGTAGTTTTCCCTCAACCAAATTTGACCTGAGCGAAATATTGATGCCAATTTTTTGAGAATTCTTTCTTGTAGTGTAAAATACGGTAATCTTCAACTTCAGGAGGTTTTGCCACCTGACCACCAACCAGGGCTCTGCTCTGCTCCTGGACCCTCTAGGGGCAGAGCCCCCAGATCCCTAACATAGGCTCACGCTCCCTGCTCACCATATATGCTGTACCAATCCAAGCTATGCTGGTAGGGGCCTGAAATGTTATGCTTTCTTACAATCTTGCCAATTTCTTATTTAGTTTCATTTCTATATTTGTAAACAAACTAAGCTGGCTGCCCACAAGCTGTTGATTATTCAGAGTTGATATGCAGCAAATTGGTCTAAACCGGATTTATACTGGGTCTCAAGTCTTATAATTCAGAAGTTTTCAGTTGTTGTTGATGTGGTGTCAGGATCCGTCTTCCGTGACATTGGCTTTGTCTCTTGATAAACAATCGCTATGTGGCCGACCACTGCGAGTGCAAAGGTCTACTGAGAAGTCCAAACTCCCAACACAACAGAAACCGCCAAAGAAACACAGTTCACTCTCACTGAAATCAGACTACAGCCAGAAAGTATCCTTTTTCATTGTGTTACTCGTTTTTAATAATATACATGTGTTTACTAGGCTATTGTGGATTTGAAAGAACTGAATACTGGTAGTTTGTTGTATTTGAATTTTGACAAGAAGTGTCATTAAGTATTTCAGATGCATGGTAAGATTTCGTTAGTTTACAGTAGATTACTGGTGCATTTACGTTTTGTCTATTAATGTAACTTCGGTGGCATCAAATAGACGTGTGGGAATAACTTGCCCAACGTTTGAGCGTCACCCAGCAGCATTGTTACCTGGCAGGAATCAGCTTAGAGTCAAACACAGCAGAAAATGCTTGATTGCAAATCAGCATGACTTTTTCATACCAGTTAGGTCAAATGACACTGCTGTAGAATCTAGGAATCAAACATTACAATCATTGGGCAGACCAGACTCTTTCTATTGTGCAAGTCAACACATTTAGTTAAATGACACTGTCGTACTCTGCAGTAAAAACCCAAACACTTTGAATTAAACCTTAACAGCATGGTACAGTCGGCAAAAATATCGAGCTCAGCAGGATCCAAACCAGAGTCCAATGATGTTGAGTGGAAAAAGTCAAAGATGAGGTCGAAGAAGAAAGATCAACAGCAGATCCCACCGACAGATAATCCTGTGAAAACAAAGACTTTGCTGAACCACAAACGGATTAAAGAGCAGAGGAAGAAGAAGCTAAGGAAGAAATCAGAAGCCAGGAGAAAGCAGTCTCTTGGTCAGCTGTTGATGAAGAATAACAACTCACGACCTTTTGAGAGCAATAGTAGTACTTGATGAATTAAGAACCGATTGTGGTCCATTGTGCAGTGTGATAAAGTTATGACTACACTATAGTCTGAATGAAGCATTGCACTTGATTGCCAATTTGTTTTTCTCTATGACTGATGACAACTGAACATCTATGTGTATTCACGTATCAGAAATTGTAATTCCACAGAGAAGCCAAGGTACTGCAACGTCCAGTTGAGCTGTTTGGGTGTCTGCATAGTTATTATAAGTAACACTTTTTCAATACAACATTTTCTTTCTTTGTTGAATTTTATATTCACATAATGGCGATCGACTGCAGTACCAAGAAATGTTGAAGTAGTTTTCATGTCTGAAGTCTATGATATACAACAAGCTTGAGTTGTTGGAGGATGGCCGACCGTACTGTCTGACAACTTGTAAGGCACCGTCTCTGTTTGGTGGGTAAAGGTAGGGTAGGTAGTGGAGGGATTAGATAAGGCATTGATACATGAGTATAGCCTGTTATTAGTAGCCACTCTGCTGATATTTTGGACGAATGTCCCATGCAAATTTTGCGGTTGGGGTAGGCACCCATTTTGGGAGAACAGGTGTTCATGGGTAGGAACAGTAGAAAATCACAGAAATGACGTAGAACCGTGATTTTCAACAAATGCCGTGATTTTGCCAAATGCCATGTTTAAGCCAAAATGCCATGATTTTGCATTTTTACCAGACTTTTTCTGTCTTTAGTCAGCATAAGTTGAAGTTTATCGTGCAATTTTAATACAAAAATATTTATTCTTGCCACTGCTACCAAAGTTCATGTGCTTTGTTACTTTCTGGCTCAACATGTGAGCATGACACCATCGTAGAAATATGTATTTTAATGCTGCGCTACGACAGAATTTCACAAACGGCAATGCTAGATGTTGAGTTTTCGTCGGACACAGTCGATAAATAATCAGCAGAAATTCAGTTGTATGCTGGTATGTGTGACAAAGTGCAGCCATAACAAATTACCATATAATGTCTTCGGGCCCATGATTTGATGCTGTGACTTTACCTGGATTTTTTTGTGATTTTCACAAAAGTTTGCCGTGATTTTCTACTATCCGTGTTCATAGGGGGTCAGCAATGGTATTGTTGGATAGGGCGTTTGTCAGTTCCTACAGGCTGTCAGTAATAACCATGCTGCTATATTAAATGCTTTGTCCGCATTAAGCAATGCAAGTATAATTAGGGGGTGCAGAACACTGCAGACAGTATCTCCCTTCGGGGAAAATGGGAGGTTATAGGGGATTTAAATTGGTACCACAGGGCAGCAGTATGGCAGTACTATTTGCTTGTTAAGGCACAAAGTACATTACATGTGTTACATACGACAGATAGACAGACACACTGTACCCAAGGCCTGTATGCGTCACAAAGTGCAGCCGTAACAAATTACCATATAATGACAATAGCTTAATTATTTTTGCCCGACATGTCATCACATCACCAGCCACAAACCACTGGACAGTGTTTTTAGTCTGCATAGAAACACAACTGAACTTTTGCTGATTATTTATTGACTGTCATACGCTGTCAATAACGAACAGAATGACTTGGCAATCGCTGCCGACTGCAACAAGCGGTGACCGTGCATGCCAGCACAAGCTGTTGATAATCTTCAAGTCTGCTGTGAACACTATCTGCAGTGCAAACACAGAGTAGGCTATCTCACATGTGCATGCTTCTATCCTTTATATCAGCTAATGTCATCAACCAAATTGACAATAATGCTAGCAAGCTAGCAGTAAATTGAAGCAGCAGACAAAGAAGACCACACCAGCAGAAGAGACAGGATCTGATTGCTAAACTGCTCTGCTGGCGTTTTCAAGTTAGACAAACAAAATAATAACAATTAACTGCTGTTAAGTACTTTTTTATCATAAATCATTTCACATGTGCAAAATAATGCATATACAAACTACAGACATGTACAGAGCAAAGTAAGATTTAAGACAAATAGTAGACGATGATGAAGGCCATAACATTTCTAATACCTGTAAGCATGCTGATTGCTGAAGGTTACTACCAAAACAACATGAGAAATTAACAAGAGTCAAGGCCAAGTAATTGGTGATGTTAACTTTGGTAAAGTGTATCAGGTTAAGCTAACTTACCAGCTCAGATATAACCAAATATTAACGTAGTCAACAAAATAAATTGAGTTAACAAGCACTACAGTGCACTAAATACCAATAATAGATTGCAAACTGAAAACAGCCATCACATTTACACAAAAATTTGTAGGTTTATATTCAGTGATTTAAATCATGATTTTTATTGTTGATTTAAATCGATTTAAATCAATGATTTAAATCACTTGATTTAAATCGCATCAACCCTGCAGCAGATGAGCACAGTTTTAATGCAAAATGGCCCCAGGACAGGCAGACTTAACACACATTTAAATATTATTTCCATGACAGTAAACCTTTGTAGTTACTACTCAGCTGACAGCTAGTAGATGATACGTAACTTTCTGCAATATTTTCTGGCTGCAAATGTACCCGATAATTAATCCAGTCATGTAGCGATTATATCACAACATATAATGAACAAGTGAAGAATGGGAACGGAGTAAAGTCTGCAGTAACCTGACTGCTGCGAATGTTGAAGACTTTCAATTGACACCCTGGCCGGCCGGTCGTGGCCAGCATGTGATCCTGTGACGGAGACCAACGCACCAAACGTCCACCTTCAGAATGCGCCTGTTTACTCTCCAGCGGCCAACTGCAATCAGCCAACCAGCAGTGCGTAACATACCGAGATTAACGATGGAACATGCTCATCACTCTACACATGTAGCTTTAGTGTTCTTTTTCATTTTTTTTCTTTTACCAGTCTTCTTTCGAATAGCTGCTTCAACTTAGGTTAAGTCCTAAAGTAATTTACTGCAGTGTGTATTTAATAGATTGGATGTCAAGTGATGACAAACTGGACCAGGTCAGATAAAACAATGCCAGATTATATTACAGTATTTTTTTCATGTGAAAATGCCAGTATTGAGTCGAAAACTGACATAATAATGCTGAAAAACAAATTATATCAGAGAAAAAAGAAGCAAAATATCAGCATCTCCAAACAGAAAGCACCAAAGAGGAATTAACTTCCAACAGCCTGAACCACTGAAATTGCATGCTTCCTAAGCATTCAAGACTGTCGTGCAAAATGTTACAAGAAAAAGAAATAATTCAACATAGCAGAATAAATCATGAATGTGATCACATAATGTCACATATACACATTTTGCTCATAGTCTGCAAGAGAGGTTGCTTTAGTTACTAATTTGCAATGCATGCAAACAGTATGGTCCAGGATTTGCTGCAGATTGACTATGGACTAAAAGACAGATGGACAGACTTATCACAAACAGTGACAATCTGGCTGTAACTGACACAAAATGAAATCTGACCTGGAACGGGAAGTGTCAAAGACGAACCAATCGGTGCCAGCAAGCACAGCGACTCGCAGCTCATTGGTCAGTGACCAGTCAGCGGACACCAATGGCGTGTGACCGCAGTCGAGGGACATGAATGCCTGCAGTGTGAGCGTGCTGTACATACGAACCACACCCTTCTTTTCTGCCACCATTATCTATACAACATTTCACACGCAAATAATGCAACTATGTGAATGACAACATTCTGAGGCATGTGAACCCCGTAGCTTGGAAATCATTGATCAATAACAATGTCAGCCCCCATAGTGGTCAGCCACCTTGTCGTGGTGGTGGGGCTTTGCACTGATGACCTGAAAGATTTCTGAAATCTGGAAGGTAGGAGCTAACTAACAGCTGACCAAACCCGTGAGAGCAGATTTGCTACACGTCACGTTACCAGTGCTTTTGTGCTGGTTTCGGCTTCACAGCCGTCTACGGCTTTATAGCCGTTACCTGTAACCTTGTGGTTACATTTGGGGATGCGCATTGGGCTGAACTGATATGGCCTCAGCGCTGGGCAAATGTAAGAGCCTGCCCACCCCGGAGGTAAGGTAAGGTAACAATGTCAGCACATGATACTTATTACATACCCCGGTACATATTACTGTTATTACTAGTAATAGTACTGGATCAGAAATAGATCAAGTATCAGCTATTGACTTAATATCGTGTTTTGTAAGTGTTCCACCTAGTCAAACTGACAAATTTTCATGAGCTAGTAAGACGTGAAAAAGGTAAAGGCAGGAGAGTTGTGACTTGGCAATAAACTACAGAAAGCCACATGAGTAAAACATAGTTTCTACATTTACCGAACTGAAAGAAAACATCTTTATTATGTATCAAATAAGAAAATAGTAGGCTAAAAGTAAAAAATGCACACTGTAATTATGTAAAATTGGTTCAACAATACGGTACAAAGATTTTGCAAAACATCAACAATAACAGCTAATTCACAGGCTTGAAAAAAAGCCAGACTCTGCAATCAGCTGATAATCATGCAGAATAGACCTTTCCGGCTTCCTTTGTATGCCAGCAAACAGCCATGCCAGGAGACGTGAGTGGGAAGCAAGCAATGTACTGCATTGGCTCACCGACTGACCAAATACAGCAGGTGTGGTCATCGCTAACACTGACCATTTGCTCACCACTGATCGGACAGCTAGCCACTGCATTCACGTGGTCCTTATGCTCGCCAACAATCTAATGACACACACCACATGATCAGAAAAAACTCATCATCACCGCAAAACTCAAAGGTTAAACACTAAACAGTTATATACTTAAGTGCTAATAAACAGTGCACATAGCTCTTCACAGAAAACAGAAATGACCTTACCAAATGAAATCCCAGTGGGCGACTTCACTTTTTGACTAAGACTTTCGCTGAGCCAAAGCTAAAGCTGAACGCTAAAGTCTGTACTTAGACCAAAGTTCAACTGAACGATTAAAAATGGTGGAAAACCGGTAAACGTAACAGGAAATAAATCAGCCAGTTACGCTTGGTGTTTAATTGCACCGTGCATGCAAATGACGTAATTACGTAACGTCTTACGTCACCGTGTAGCCATTACGGCATTTACTTTAGGTACCAGACTGTTTTAATTTATTAAACTATCCGAGTTAGTCACCATGTTTTTGCTCAGCGAAATCACTTCCCTTTTTGACTTAAGTAGGTACTTAGACTGAAGTTTAGGCTCAGCAAAAGTCTAAGTCTAAAAAGTGAAGTCGCCCAGTGTTTTCTGCCATTTAACAAGGTAAAGACACTCTGCCTCAACCCCAACCAGACAGGCCGGTATTCACTTTACCTACCCTGGAGGGATGGAAGGCTGAGTTGAACAGGGTGGTTGGTTAATGGCTACGTATGGCAAGGCCAAGGCCTAATGTCGTCGGTGTAATACTAGTATTTTGACTTGCATCTTGCACAGCAATTACACTGTCACAAATAATGCTAAGCATATAAAAGTACAGTATTTTTTACACAACCAAATTTATCAATCCCTAAATATCAAAAATAACGTTATTTAGTATTATGATGGTTACAATCTTAACCTTATGATGTCAAGATTTTTACCAGCATAATGTCAGTTGTAAGCATGATGTACTGCTTTTTAATGTAACAATTTTAATACATTTACAGGTTGTGGCCAATGTTTATTTGGATACACTCTCTTCATATGTGCCATTATCACCTGAATACAGTTGGAAGATTAATTAATACTCTTTCAGTGGCAGTGACAGTGAATGTTAAGCAAAAAAAGACAAAATTACACACAGTGATGGCAGTGTCTCCCTTTAAATCCGACTTCAAAAATCTAATTTTTCTATCAGATCCAGCTGTGAATAACCTACAACAGAGGCATATCAAACGAATGACAATTATGTAGTATATCATTCTCACTTTCTTCTTCTCATTCCATGGTTAAATACTGCTCCGGTGCTGTGCAAACAAATTAGTAAATATAGTTTACCTCAATTTTGTCATCATCATTCATCACATACACTGAGGCATAAAAAACACACCAAATTTTTTTAACCACAACTTGAAGAAGGGTTATCCAATTTTAATAATTTTTGGTTCGCCTGACACAACTGGACATCAAATAACCATTCAGTTTTCCATCTCACCCAACATCTGCTTCTGCACTACCTGGGAAAAACAGAACGGACAAAATATGCACTAAAATCAGCAATAGTATAATAAAATTTCATCTTTCCGGATCTGTGGCCACCAACAGCCAATCAATTACAAAGTTTGACCGTTGTGCAGCAGCACATCTATTAAATAGGCCTAACATTCAGGAATATTGATGAATTCAAGAAGTGACTGGAGAAGTCTGGATTGGTCTGGAGCAGAACATTATCGATGCTGCTATCAACAAATGGAGAAAGTGTCTCCGAGCTAAGCCTATGTTCATGGGCCAACATTTCAAAGATTTTTCTACACAGTTGAAAAATCGACAATTAAATAAACTATCAGCTAAAATAATAAAAATATGGACAAAATGTGTGTTTTTTTGTGTTGTTTTGATTCAGCAATAATACCAAAGTGGCTAAAAATGCAATATTTTGTTCGTTTTCTTTCCCCAGGTAGTGCAGAAACAAATATTGGGTGAGGTGGGAAAATGAACACACATTTGATGGCCAATGGTATCAGAAATATTCGTACCAAAACTTATTAAAATCGGATCACTTTTCTTTAAATTATGATAAAGAAGTTTTGGTGTGTTTTTTATGCCTCACAGTGTAGTGTACAGATACACAGTTAAAACCAGGCCACCACGCAGTAGGCACCTAAAAAGCCAAACTAATGGTACATATTTATAGGAAATATATAAAGTCAAATTTTAGTAACAAATCCAGATACAACACTTCACCAACTAAACGATTCCATTCAATCATTATCGTAAGTGCTGCTAGCCTGCCACCATGTAGTAAGAACAAAAACTGTTGAGTTTTGCATTCAGAACAAATTATTCTAACTTGAAAGAAATCTGTCAAGTATCTGTACTGTAGTATTGCTGGGTTACTCAACTCAACTCAACTCAACTCAGGTTTAATAAAAACAATAGCCTGTATGGCTAAAAGATATACAAACATAAAAGTAGCAACTACATAGCTAATAAAGCATAACATGAGACCAAACATAATACACAAAATATGAAATAGTCCACACACAACACGTACGCAAGACATCGAGGAATGCTATGCAGATCAGTCATCAGACTCCAACAAATGTCTACCACTCTTGCACCATGATGAAATTCAGTAACTTCATCAAACTCTATTCCAGTGACACCATTTTTTTCTTCCTACAACAAGTGAAGGTCATGCATTAAGATTAGCTGACATTACTTAGACAAAATAATCACTAAAAGTAAAATGCAAGACCATAGAGAGTGACAACTCAACAAAAACTAGATTCACACATTTCACGTCAAATGACCATGTGACAAAATAGTGACTGAAGATAGCATTTTTAATTACCACAAAGTATAGAACTAAATAATTACTGATAGTAACACTATTGGTTATCTTCACTGTTTGTGTTACAGTGTATGCTAAATGCAATGACAAACTCTCTGTGAATGGTCAATTTGGCACCACAAAAATGCACAGCGTCAGCTTATGAATGATTCTGCAATACGAGTTCATCCTTTAACCTCACTTTACTTCTTTTCAACTCTCTCCCTGTCCCTGCCACTTTTCTGCTTCCTGTCACTTCCTTCCTCCCCTCCCCCCTTAATCCAGCTAGGAAAACCAGAAGAGAACAAACTGGCATCCAAATGTTTATGATACATTTAATGCTAAAATTATATGGTATAATACATGGAACTTTTATTTCCAATATGATCAAAAAACACGCATAACTTTACATGCTGTTGTGTCATAATTTCAAATTTTTGCGTTCTATATCTTTACGCTCAGTTGGAGTTTGCTCCACCCAAAACCACTCCCTTTCCCAGTCGCAAAATACACATTAAACTTAAAATATTTGTAAACTCTGCTCACCTAACCTCAATTTCAGAGAAGTTACACAGCGTACATGCACGCACAATACAGCCGAGAGGTGAATACCTTGGCGGTGCATCTGACGATACTGAGTCGACCTGTGGTGCCGATTGCCAGCAAATCCGTCAGATATTCCAGTTGACTAAATTTGACTACATGAACTGTTTCTTGGCAGTCCAAACTAAACCGTTTGTCTTTCGTATCTGTGATGTCTGGCATCGTAAGTGGTATAAAACAACTAAAATCTCCCGGCATTTATGTAAACAACCTAGAATATTTAACAGCTTTGAGTAAACATCACGTCACGTGACCAGCTTAATAGTGAGGTACAGAATTCAAATATATTTTTGATTGAAACCTACCGGCCGATACCGGATTGAAAATTAGTCAACAATGCAATAAAATGATCACACTAATGTTAAAATTGAAAATAGCATAAACTAGGTTCTAATTCTAAACGCGATCTTTCAAGAATCAACACCAAGAATACAAGAAAGCCCAGCTGTCGCAAGAAAGACGCATGCATAGGGCCTACAGCATGCATAGGTCTACAATCTCTTTGCAGGATGACCTTTAAGTCATCCAAGGTCAATAATTTTTTGTCATCTAAAAGGGCGTATGGCATTTCTTATTAGTGATTAATAGTAACCTTGGCCCTATCTATCACAGTTTTCGAGATATGGCAAGTTTTCCGTTGAAAAACGCACATTTTTTACTCTCCATCCATTCAACCCCAAATTTGAAAATGTTCGCCTTGCACTACATTTCCCAAATTGTGTACGCTGAGAGTCTCGACACAGAGCTAATTATTCGTGCAAAATTTTTTTATGTCCCTATCCCTTCCCCTTCGCCAGACCCGGGGTACATCCGTTACTTACAGATAGACGGACAGAATGATAGACAGAAGGTCGGCACCCGCAACATAGACGACTATAGCATCTGCATCGGTATTCGTCAAAAGTAAAATCTGACTTGGATGATTACGTCGTCGGCCATAATACCTTACCTAGGCCTACCAAAATAAAATGGTACAAATCGGCCCAGCAAAGTCGGCGCGGCAAAGGAATGAAATACAATGTTCAAAATGGGTTCTTTTTTCTCTTTTATACTTTTCTTGTCAAGCTCTGGAGAACACATTTTTGGGAGTATCGCCGTATTTTTTGCACTGGATGACGTGTTTCAGTAGGGATTGATTTCATAGGGGGTCTCAACATTCATCTTTAATATGTTCCCCTTTATTCTAATCCCCCCAAAACATAAATTTTTGGCCCATTTTCGTACTTAAGAATACCACTGAAAAACAATGAAGATGTTTACTTACTATGCTTAATCGTCATCGTAGTCCCCACCAAAGTGGCATAGTGAATAGGCAATGTGGCGTCGGAAATTTCAAATATGCGGTTATTTTGGACCCCCTGCCTACAGGTCACGTGACACAACGCATATACGCAGTGAACTTTTTGCCTTTAACATGCATGGCAAATGCAAGTTTGAGGCTTTATATCTCCCTAACGGTGCAAGATGGACAAAACCCATAGGAAGTCGCCCACCGCGAGTCGAATGGTCACGTGATTGGGTTGTGTCACATTATTGCTTTTAACTCACATTCACAATTAAATTAGCTGATAAAACAGCAAATATTAAATATAAAAACACTTACCAGTTTACAATGCCACTTTCATTAGTGACGAATCAGATATGCCCCTACATTAGACCAAGATGTCACCGACAGCCATTAAGTGCAATAAGAAAGTAAGTAATTTATATAACACGCAACATCAAAGGCGATCTACATGTAGAAGTGGAAGTTTACCCTTCTAAGCTAACGAAATTTTACAATTGTTTCAGCTAACCGGGGGGTATAATTAGCCCACCATAGCTCAGCTAAAAATGGGATATCAGCGAAATTCCAACGCCTATAGATCTACACGCATTTCAGGTATCCGGCATTCCAAACGAGCAAGCAAAGATGTCGTCATATATAACGTATTTACTTCCGGTTTGTAGACCGCTATCTTAAATTTCCGACTTCCGGTTATATCTGGCAGCATTTTCGTTTATATCAAACAGACCAACAGTAAGAAAATTTTTGTGATGTGGCATAATGTGCGGTTTAAATCAAACAGACTACGAAGATAGTGGCAGTTAAGCGAATAATTGTTTTACAAATAAAAATTTAACATTTTTGTGATTATTTTTATTTGGATACATTACTGTATAACTAATGAAAATGTGTACTTTCTGTAAAATAAATATATTTACGAAAAGTCATAAAAAATGGCTCAATTGTGCAAAATAAAAAAAAATTGTGTAGGCTACGTTGAACTTAAATAGGGG
>Ga0056128_1004301_pt1 | contig 17778 bp, 16 predicted proteins | sample WorMetLIZISLAND2_FD_71113 | JGI IMG/M metagenome (GOLD analysis project Ga0056128, IMG submission 71113) | Marine gutless worms symbiont microbial communities from Max Planck institute for Marine Microbiology, Germany - Olavius geniculatus... ... | reverse complement strand
ACCCTAAGTCGCATTTTTCGGAAGACCATATTTCGGCCCCTAGGGGGTGCTGCGCCCCCAAATTTTTACACGCGCTAGAGAATCACCAAGTCTTACTAGCGCACCCCCCACCGAGGGTGGGGCCCCCCTTACAACTTTTTTCAAAGGAGAGTGAAAAATTGGCTTAAAATGCAATAAAGGAGCGCTTATAACTTCGGAGTTAGGAGGTGTAGCCCGACGAAACTTTGGCACTTGACGCCCCTCTAAGCTGGAGTGTTAACGCAAGTACAACTTTTGGGGGCACCGCCCCCCTTAAAATTTGGGAGGGGAAAAAACGTCCAAAATTTACTACGTTTCACGACAACTTTCGAGTTTGACCGCGAATATCTCTGGAACCGATAAAGATAACGACATAATCTAAAGGAAATTGACGAGAGCGATTTTTTCGGCGTTGAACAAAAAAAATTTGTCAAATTCCTTCCATCACAAAGCAAGTTATAGGCGCTCATGTTGACCTACCCTAAGTCTATAATGCGCGTTCGGCGTATGCCAATGCATTTGAGTTCGGGCCACGTGACTTTGATGCCGGGAAAATTTTGCCCCCCCCCCTAATTTCCCTCAGTCGCACTTAGGGCGCCGGGCGGACTCACGTTGGGCTTTGCCCCAAATTTCTAGTTTTATGTTTAAATCTGCGTTATCGTTGGTTTGATTAGATCTTTTGCTTCGTTTGACAACTATCTATAAACGAAAGAATATACTCCCATACTGTTAGCGACAAAAATGTCCGCCAAAAAGTCTGGACTGTGGCGATAAACGGCTTAAGCGGATATTCGCCAGGGTTCTCGCGCGATAAAACGTCAGTTGACAATGGGGTGGTCGATGGCTTTTAATGTTCAATGCCCTCAGTCGCCGGATTTTTCGAACTGTTAAAAATTACTCAACATTATTGAAAAAGCTTACGACAGAAATATTCAGCACGGTGTATTGGTATTTTGAGCGAATAATCGCAGGGATCTCTTAAAAACGAGTCAACGAGTTGAAAACGAGTCGGTGCGATTCTTAAGCCTATTGGCGAAAGAGAAAGGCGGAGGCAAAATAGGGGCGCACGACCTAAATACAGGGGCGTACGTCCATTGGCATGTATAGGTTTGCTGAAAATCCCACGTGACGTACGGTATAATTAAACTCATTTGGCGGAATCGCTTGCGCAGTTAGAAGCGATGCCGCATAATAATAGTAATCAGATGTCTTTAGCGTCATTAAGTCGTGACTTAATCAGGGCACTGGCGGCAAATCGTGTTCAGTATCAGTTGTATGCTAGACGGAACGGAAAATCCCTGAACTTAAACGTTACTAGTAAGTTGCTGATTGGGCCTGGTGATTGTCTGTGGCAAAGAGTTTCAGCTCCCAGACGGTCGGCACTGATACCGCAACCAGTATTAGGCTAAGTACAGTACAGTATCCGTCGCGATTGTCAGAGGCTGAACAGCTGCAGTGCAGAATCTGCAGATCAAGCCAAGAAAACACGTTAGCTAGTAATAGCGACAAACATACCGTGTTCATAAAGACGATGTCGGAGTAGTTGACTTTCCACACCATCTGCTGAATGCGAGCCTCGGAACGGCGAGCTCTGTGCAACAATTGAACAATACAGCAGTTTGCCATACCACAACATTAACTAGTGCACTTTATTTTTTGGTCATTTAACAGTGTCATAAAAAGTATCTGTTACCACAGGTGACGATAAAATATGCCTATAATGCAAAGCAGAATGTAGACCCAGTACTAAGAGCTTCGTGGAATATTTTTACCGACGCCTATCATGAAGTACTGGGTCTAGTTTATACTTCGTCAGCTAATGCAAAGAAACCTTATTTGTCGTATTGGTTTTTTGGCAACATGGCTCAGTTATCTCTAAATATATGGCACAGCACGAAATGTGATGTTGTCATTTTTTCTTTTCGCTTTTATGGCGATTTTTAAACTTATAAAAATGCACACAAATTACGGTAAGTTTAAAGATGGGTCTTAACTCGGCTTGTGTAAGAAATATTTCCAAGATTATTGCGTCTAACTGCTGGGGATTTTCAGGGTCGAGCTATTAAATGCTGCCGATCAAATTTTACCACGACCGACTCTTGTAGGCACGGGAACAAAATTTAAGACAAAATGGACTATAACACGGTTTGTATAAGCTCCGTGGCTAGAAGTTCACACAGCACGGTTAGCACGGATAAGTTGCGCAAAATATAGTGGAGCAGAACAACGTCTTACCTGATAAACTGAAAAAAGAAGATGAAAGCGACAAAGGCAACTGCGCCAACGACTGAACATGCAACTATCGTTACCGTGTTATCTACAGAATTCAACACAATCAGCATCACCATTACGAAAAAAATCTGCTGTGGCTAATCCCGACCCTAACCCCAAATATTACATCATTATGGTTTGTGTCAGTTTTTTACGCGCGATAGCAAAATGCTTTGCGCTTCTTAGCCATCGTCTTGGCGTCCGTCTGTCCGTCTGTCCGACACACCCCGGCAATGTATCAAAACGGTGCAAGCTAAAATCACAAAATCTTTACCGTTGGCTTCACCGTACGTGGGCTGCCTCAAGGTCTCTAGTTTTTTGTGACAAAATTTCGTGCCTTTGGTGCGGAGGTTCCCCTCGAATGAGGGCGTCAAATAGGGGTACCCCGCTATAAAAAACGCTATTTTGGCCCTATTGGCTCTTCCAGTGTGAAAACGGTTGCATATACGTACATACATGCTGCTTATCATAACAAGCACTGGTGACAGGCTTTTTGGATTTATCAACTTCAATGACCTTGAACGACCTTGAACCCCTCAAAAAAGGTTTTTAGTAAATTTTTCGCACAATTTTTGAATGCAGCGCACAATTCACTGAATTGCGACGAAATGGCCAGAGATAGACCAAGACAACCTGCGTATGAAATTTTCAGCACTAAACGTAGATTTCAGCAGTCCAAATTACGACCCCTAGGTTCAAGGAGGCCGGCGCAGGCGGGCGTGAAAGACGGCTATCCCCGCCCCTAAAATGGTTATTTTACCGCAATTATCTTGTTTAGCGTAAAAACGGTTGCAGATAGGTACAGACATGCTGCTTATCATAACAAGCACTGCTGACGAGCTTTTTATTGGTGTCAATGTCGATGACCTTAAATAACCTTGAACCCTCAAAATAGGGATTTTAATGAATTTTTTGGCGATTTCTAGCTGCGACACAAATTTTAAGAGTAAACTGCGCCGAAATGGCTGGAGATGGACCTGGACAACCTGCGTATGACATTTTAAGCATAGAACGTACATTTTTAAGAATCTAAGTTTCGATCTCTTAAATTCAAATAATTTTCCGTACAGAGGCCTCAAATTTAAGTACTCTTTCAAGATGCATTAATATGTTGTTGCTGTAGGCCTACACTGATTGCGAAAGCGGCAGGACCTCTGATGTCGCGCGTCACGTGAGCTTTGCTCAAATTACTTGTTTCACTTAGTTATAAGTGAAGTATTAGTAGATGCCTGGTATATGCCGGCTGGCAACAAACTGATGTTCGTCGGGCTTATATTTTGTCGCCTATAAAGTAAAGTTTTCGAACAGGAACTACTATAAAAGAGCGAGAAACTATTAGACAGCAGCGCAACGTTTTCTGGCCCGACGTTTTTCTGGCCTGCGAACTCTTTTGGCTTGTTGCGACATTTTCAGGTTCACTTTATCTGGTTTGGACGCTATGTACGCCGAATTGCGAAATTTGCCAGTTCTTTGCATATCTTACGTTGTTATTCGGTTTTGGCCCACCATTGGCGATTCAGCTGTCAGAATATATGTGTGTAGGGCTCTACATTTTTACCAAACAAACACCAATGTGGTTTAAAGTTGACCCTGGGCATTTGTAAAATTAAAGTTTATTGTTGTATTGTATTAACATTATACATAACGTGTACAAAATTTCTTTAAAAATCTGACATGTACAACACTAGTTGCACGTTAAAAAAACTATGAAAATTTTGAATCGAGTTTTCTCCATTTCAATAAAACGTTACTTACCTGTTTATCGCAATAAACGTACTTATTAATGACCGCACTATTTTTTGCCTGTTAATTACGACTTACTCCGTATTGACGGCGGACAAAGTTCTCCAAGAAATCCACATTCCGGAATGTCTGGCGGTGGTTTGTCGTAGATTCCCCAAGTCAGCGGAGAATACACCGTTATCATCTATATGTACACGCCATTGAATACACGTGGTGATGTAGTGAATTGTTAGAAAAACACTGCCTGCCAAAAAATGTTGCAGCACTATAACCCTGCAATCAACTTAAACATTAAAAATACCTGATTTTTGTTAAACGAAACTTAGTAGAGTAGTATTAGTAATAGTAATATACAAAGAAGAACGTAATATGGTATTGGATATCAGTTTGAAATAAACCAGCAAAGCAATAAAAAAAATAACGAAAAATTATCAGCAACGCTTTGATATCATGTGATTTGATTTTCTGTTTAACGGTATACATTTCTAGCAAATTTAGAACACAAAATACACGTATGACGAAGCACAAACCTGGTCAGGAGATCGAGTGAGATCTACCAACATTGAACGGTAGGAAGAGTCACTTCCCCGCGTGTAGCCCCAGACATTGTAGCTGTTGACGCGAACAGCTTTTTTATTAATCAGCACATTTCCGCTGACACCTACACGTCCCAGTTCACACCCGCATCCACTTGCGGTGTAATATTTGCCATTCGACTATTGTACACTAAATACCCGGTACCGTGCTAGACGTACACAGTTCAAATTTCTATCAGAATATTATTTAATTATGAAAACAACAGTATATAACTGCAAAAATGCAAATTGTATTGAATTGCTTGCAGGGACATCGAGAGCCACAGCGGAACCTGAGGAAACATTCTCGGGGGCCCCTCTGGGAAAAAATTTTAGAATTTTTTAAGATGGCGCATTGTAATGTATACTTTGTATTTCTTGAGCGACGGCGGGCCCCCCAAACGTCACGGGGCCGGGGTATCTTATCCTTCCCATCCCCTCTCTCGACCGGCTTGCTAATGGTTGCTTGCAATATTATTTAATTTTCGCTGAATACTAAATACTTGCATAATTAATGCCATGATAGTGACGTTGACGAATCAGCGCGCTCCGGCAGTTTTAACTTCGCGATTTCGAATTCGGCTTTCCCAGAGTGTTTTGTTTTGAGTAAGTTTGTCGGCCTTTGGTAACGAAAAACGCAAAGCCTCTGACACGTTATCTAACTATCTCTTCCGTGCTTGTTCACTTGGATGGAGCAGTATGTGTGAATATCTGCTCAAATTCATCCGAGCGATGTGACCAAAATACGACAGACGTCTGGTTCTAAAAATTATAACAATGTCCTCTTTGATTGACAGTTCCTTCAGAATGTTCGCATTGCATTTGTGATCTGTTCTTGTACAGCCAAGGATCGTTTTTAATGCTTAGTGTGTATGTTGATAATTTACATATTACCGCCTTGTTTGCATTGTCATTTGATATTAGATTTCAGACTAGTTTTATTTTTCTAGGGCAACTGCAACAGCAGTTTCAGTCTTGATGTTTTCGCCGCATTACATAGGGGCCTAGGCTACTCACTGTGAACTTTGAGTTTTGATCTACTCACTTTAGCAAATTAAATGATAATGATTGTTGCGCAGTAAAAGCCTGTGGTCTACAAGCGTATGTGTCATTCAATCTCATTAAATGCCTACCGGCAAATCGCTGTCCAATAGTTTTGCTGACGATGACATGACCTTCTCTGTAGTCTACGTTACTTTCAGCCAGAGTCTGATTCAATGCGAGTAGGTACAGGTAGACAGCATCATCATATATACTGGTAGATAATACTATATATGAATATATTATATAGGTGTAGATATTACAAGTAGACAGCATCGTGCAGGTAAGTCTTTGTTTGTTTTGAATAATTCTGTAAAGTACACGTTTCATCATCTTCGTTTCGAATTCGAACAAAAAACAAATATCACAATGTGAAGTTAACTACCTACTCACAAGAAAAATGAGGTAGGCCTACTAGGCTAATTTATTTTCCTTTACAGCCATGCCAGTAAGAATAAATTGTCCTTTCTACAACGTACTTAATCATTCGTGATATGTCAAGCTCGAAGTCTAGGTCAGGACCAAAGTTTAAATAAAAGTACATGTTAAGTTCAAGATTAAGGTAAAGGTCAAAGATCAAGGTTAAAGTCACGGTAAAAAATCCAGCCAAAGTACAAGTCAAGGTCAAACGTCAGATCACGATATAAAGTCAAGATTAAAATAATTTGACTAATTACGGACCTAACATTATTTGCATAAACTAGCATATATATGTTTGTCTGTGATAGCTGTCTGAAATGCCAGTCCCTCTTGAAACATACGCTTTTGATTATTTATTAAGTTTAGTTGAGTTACATCCTATTTATGTTGTTTTACTATCACTCGTGGTGAATAAATATTTATATACACTATGTTCTAAAAAAATCCAAACTTTTATCACTGATAGACTCAAGAAAAAGTTTGCCAAAAAAACTCACTAAACTTTCCACCACACCCAAAAGGTGTTGCTACATTAACTTGTAATTAATTATTTAAAAAAATATTTTTATATTAGCAGACTGGCAATAGTTTTTGTTGCATTTCTTTCATTTTAGATCCGTTTAAGACGATTTTAGTTCTTTAACGTTACGTGCTACGGACCGTCGGACATGAACTTTAGTCTTCTAAAACAGTTTAAGACTTAGGCCTAAGTTTGGTTCCACTGAAAATCAACATATCGCATTTGCTGTGTGCGCTTGACGTTGCTAAGAGCAAAATTTCAAACACTTAAATCGTCTCCACAGACAGGTGTAAAACGAAGGCGGCCTTCATGCTGGGTTCTGTCTCGAATTTTTATAGGGTGTTAACACGATCCAGCAAACGTCCAGCAAACGTCTAGCATTAGCACGAGTATTTTGAATACATTTGCTAGAAGTTTGCTGGACGTTTGATAGATCGTGTAAACACCCCATTAGTTCGATGTATCTTAATGTGTTACAAACATAAAACTCGTTGACGTACTCTTTTGGACAAGTCGGCAACGGTATACCACGGCCAACCGGCAAGTGCTTTCTCTACTTTCAGCAGAAATTCGTCGACGCTTGGTCCGAAAGGATCTACTGATGTTATCTGCCATTTACACACAATACAAGTGTCATGTGGAATTAACCCTTAACCTATTTAACTAGAAACGTCATAGATAGAGCGATAAAGAGGTCGGCGGCCAGGCAAGTAAAAGACGCAGTTGGGTGGACCGAGGTATTGCGGCGCGAGTCCGTGAAAAAATTTGTCGACCAGAACGGCGATCTTGTACTGGACTCGCTCTGTCACACGCAGCCAATGGAGGCAGACAAGCGCGTCGGTGATGTGGTCCGATCGACGGAGATGGTACGTCAGTCGCGCAACCGCGTTCAGCACCGACTGGAGGCGACAAGTCAGGTAGACCAGAAGACCGGCCAGCACGCTGTTGCCGTAATCCAGACGCGTTAGCACCAAGCTAGCCACCAACGTCGTATATCTTTGCAAGCGTTTTTGTGGCTGACAATGAAGGAGCATTATGTTTCTTTTTCACATTGTTGTTTCCGAAAGAAACGCGAAAAAATTGAAGTAAAATCAGCGTAAAAAGTACAAAAATTACAACAAAATATGACATGTTTAAATCGATAAAAGTCATGCATTTTAAAGTCACTGGAAAGCGTGTAAGTCACTTCACAAAGCTGCGTTTAAACGATGTCTTTAGCTCCAAAGATTCCAAAAATACGGCGATAAAAATAATAAAAATCCAACCAACAGTATAATCCTTGGGGCCCGGGCTACACTTTTTCTGCTGATAGTGTAGTCTTTTCGAATTTTGTGGCGAGTTTCAAACTACGCACAATTTGTGCACTATAGTATGCGGTAGGCATAGAGCCGTTCAGTTAAACTGTCCGATTACGCGACCTATACAATAAACACCTAGACCTATGTTCGACCGTCTATGAACCACCCTGAACTTTTAACGAAGCTGCTTCCTAAAAATTTGATAAACTTCGCGCACCTGTTTGACGGCTACGAAAGCACGCTGACGTCTCGGCAAATCCTTTGGATCATCGACGTAGCGTGCATATTGAGTCCAAGGTCGGTCAGTCCTTGAACTACGTGTTGACTCGAACGTGAAGAAGGCAAAGTCGCCGTTCGTCATGTTTTGATCCTGAGCTCGGAAGAGAAACTTTGCCTTAGACGATGCTTTTGAGTGACAGTACACGACCACTGCAGTGTGACGCAAAATGAGCGCTCACACATGTCATACGTTACCTTATGACATGAATATAAGGCCTAGTAGCACCCAAAGAAAAGATAAAACTCGTTTGAAAGAATCATGATCCGCAACCAACAATGGCGTGTAATTTTATAAACGACAGGTAATTGACATTGAGTTTAAAACGTGTTGGCAAAAATTTTCAGACTATAAAATAAATTTATATTACGGACAGTCTCGTGCATCAGAATACGTTAAGATACTAAGCACTAACAAATGAAACACACAAACGAAAATGTAGAAACACACACACTGTCACATTCGACGCAGAAACAGCTTGGTGACTGATGTCTAAAACTCAACTTAGCATGACGCTGTACATCCAAGAACAAAATTATAGATTACTTAATAAAACAAATACAAAATGTTATTATGTGCACTTATGTACTATGCTTTGCACTTATAGACTGTTATTTTGCGTTTGCAGACCATACTATTACACTGTGTCCCAAAAAAACATCCCCGACATTTTCGACTGTAACTTGAAAACTAATTATCAGATTTTGATAGTTTTAGGCAAGAATATTCCGGACACAACTTGTTATCAAACGACTATTTAGTTTCTAACCTCACAAAACGTTTGTTGCTGCATTACCTAGGAAAACACAACCAGCGAAATATTACTTTTTATCCAATGCAATATGATTGCTTAATTGTCATAATGCGAAAAAAACACATTTTGTTCACATTTCTGACACCGTGACTGACAATTCATCTAGTTGTCCATTTTTCAACTGCCTGCAGTAAAATTGCTTGAATCGTTGGCCAACTATGAGAACACAGCAAGGAGACGTTTTCTCCATTCATTGACAGCAGTATCGATAATGTTCTGCTCCAGACCAATCCAGGCTGTACCAGTCGCTTCTTGATTTCACAAAAATTTCTAAACTTTATTTAGTAGACACACTGCTGCACGGCAGTCAAACCTTGTAACGTACCAGCTGTTGGAGCTCATAAATTATGATAGATGGAATTTATCGACGTTTTTTCGTTTATTTTACCACGTATTATGCTTGGTCTGCTTTTTTGCTTTCTCAGGTAGTGCAAAAGCAGACGTTTGGTAAGGTAAAAACTAAAACACTTATTTAATAGCCAGTTATGCTAGAAATATATCTGCCAAATATTATTAAAATTTGCTAATTTTTATTCTACGTACGATCGATAATGTCGGAAATGTTTTTTTTTCAGATTTTCTGTTTATTTCAACACATATTTTGCTTGATCTGCTTTCCCTAGGTAGTGCATAATCATACATTGAGTGAAGTAGGAAACTGAACGGTCGTTTAATAGTAAGTTGTGTCAGGAATATTCGTACTAAAACTATCAAAATCTGATAACTGGTTTCCAAGTCACAGTCAAAAATGTCGCGGATGTGTTTTGGAACACAGTGTATATTATTGCTGTTACACTGTCGGCACTCCATTGTTATTCAGCTATTCGGCTAGCCGCAAGTATGCAAATAAACAATTTGTTCCCATTGTCAATAAACGAGTAGGGTTTTCTGCTACGTAAAGACGAAAAGCTTCAACGAAGGCAAGCTGAAACAGTTTTTCAAACAAGATAATGTTCATATGAACACGGAGTCTGTCCAATGCATTTCGACAGTTTACAGTATATGTCCGTATAAATATAATCAGTGAGCTGTTTAGACCGGTAGAAAAACAAACAAACAGTTTAATTTCAAATTGTACAGCAGCAATAATCCTTTCATTTTTCTGTATTATTTTAACTAAACAATAAACATTGTCAGTTACGAGACCATTCGATTCGTCACCAGCGCTTTACTATAAAAGGTCCATCGTCACCATGCGTCTATCTTGCACCGTTACAGAGATATGGCGCCTCAAATATTGGACGCACGGACCTGGACACGGAAAGAAAGACGAAAGAATGAAAAGAAAACGAGGAAGAGGAGGGGAGGGCAGGGAAAAAATGGAAGAGAAAAAGAAAAAAAAGGGAAAGCGAAAATGGAAAGTAAAGGGAAGGAGAAGGGAAAGGGAAAGGAAAAAGGGGAAGGGAAAAGAGGAAGGGAAAGAGAAAGGAAAAGGGAAAGGGGAAAAGGTAAGAAAAAGGAGAAAAGGAAGAAAAAAGAAGAAAATAGGGAAAAGGAAAAAGAAACGGAAAGGGAAAAGGGAAAGGGGAAAAGAAAAAGAAAAGGAAAAAAGAAGGGAAAGGAAAAGGGGATGGAGAAGAAGAAGGGAAAGAGTAAGGAAAATGGGGAAAGGTAAAGGGAAGGAAAATGGGAAAGGAAAAAGGAAAAAAAGAGAAAGAAGAAGGGAAAGCTAAAAGGGAAAGGAAAGGGAAAGTAAAAGAAAGATAGCTTAAGAAATGTAGGACGCACGGACACTCGAGTGATTTTCTACTCTATCCATTCCATTGGACAGACAATAAAAACAGCTACGAACCTCGTGTTTGTGATCGTATTTGCTGTAAAATATGGTCGAGTTGTTTGTCAGTCGGTCTCTTTGCAAGCCTGAGCCACGTGAAGGTGTAATTTTCGCTGTCACCGAAGACTTGTTCGAAAGGCTTTGCTCCGTACCAGCATATAGACGTAGTACTGCGATCGTCCGATTCTTCGTCATCAGATACCAGAACGATATGTGTCCAACCGAACTTGTCTGCAATCGCCTTGAATGCTTGGGGGATTTCGGAATACGTGCCGGCCATGCGCACCATTGTGTCGTAGGTCACGTGATCATCAAGAATGGCATCGCCGCACCATTCCGGGAAGAACGCTCGATCGTAGTGACACATAAGGTAACCGGCAGTTACACACACTGCATATCAATCACGCAACCAATCAACTGATACTGTGGAACCAGAAAAATAAAAGTGATAAATTCTTAGGTCTTAAGCTTAATATATCAGAATACAATAAAAGCTTTAACTTCCAAAGTTAATATTTTAAAATAAACTATCCTGAGACTGATCTTTAGAAACTTTGATATGAAAAATCAATGTATTAATTTGTCTTTTAGCTACATGTATTGAAACGTACCTTGTAACTTATCACTCATCACTCATAAATATACACAAGCTCAAATTAGCATACTCGTATAGAACTAGTCGAAGCGCAAGCGTAACGATTCGCCGATTGTTTAAAAAGTTCGCTGACCGATAGGCCTACTGTCCGTGATCGCTAAACTATTAATAAGCATAGTTTTTATATGGTTGTTTGGTCAGCTAAGCAGACTGTCGTGCGACTACTGTGCCTGCTACAGCAAAGACAATTTTTGTGCCTCACCAGAAAGTGTCGAGATAGACTAATTATTTCGAACGCGTAGGTTTAATGTAAATTACCTGTGGAGCAAATAGGTCCAAATACGGCATCAATTTCTTGGTTCTGAAGCATTTGCAGCGCTGCGATCGTCCCATTTTTAGCGCGACAATTAGTACTGGTGAAAACAATGCTTAAACATTAAACACAGAAACATCATCATCATTATCAATATCATCGTCATTGTCCACCAACAGCAGCTAAGGAGACAAGAAATCCAATTGCTTTGTGACAAAAGACCACAATATGCACGGTAAACTCATACGCTAGCTGGACTTATTAAATTCACATTATTATTAATGAACATTCATTATAAAATACTTTAACATTGTTAAAATTTTTTTTACCAAATATTACATATTTACAGTAAATTATCATTTATAGCAAATTTAACAGTTTTATATACCTTAATTTAAAAATTGTATATAGCTTAAGAATAATTTTTATTTGATATTTTTTACAACTGGCCTGAAAAATTTGATAATTACTTTAAATTCATATTCACAGTTTTTGAAAATAAATGTAAATTTTTCTTATTGTTATTGAAGTTAGCATCAACTGCAATTAAGTTTAAAATTGTTAAAAGGTTTTATTGATATTTCAGGACAACTGTGAAATGAAAGTAACTAAAACTATCAGTAAAATACAAGCAATAAACCTATGATATCCAAACAAACTTCTACTGCGTAGATAAGCATTTTAATGTTTTGCCGATTTAATGTGTTTGTTCGGACAAAAAAAATAGAATATGCGCATTAGTAGTACCTGATATTGTAGTCGCGAAGAAGACCGTCATTTTGAGCTTGTTCTATAGCGACATTAATCGCACCGGCTCTCCATTTTGATCCCTTTAAATATCCGATGTTGATGGTCTTGTTGATGGTTGATGAATCAGCCCGGTTGACGTTGAGCAGGACTTCTCCCAGTGCTGGTAGCAGAAGCCACGTAAACAAGCGCCTCAGATCCATTTCTTTACTTGGCTAGCCGTGACTTGAGATGTTTGACACTGGCTTATATAGGCAGTTGATGGCTCGCTGCACATCCGCTGTTACCAGTACTATAATCGCGCGAGTCAAAAACAACTAGAAAAGAGTCGTTGCACTTTTGCAAATATTTGACGCCAGATGTTGACTTTTCCAACTTTAAGTTTCCGCCGTATCTTTCACGCGTCGACAGACTGCTTTAATTTGCGAAATACTATTTTTTTAAATTACGTCTACACTCTACAATACTATTTTTTTTAAATTACGTCTACACTGTACAAAATAAAGCACGGCAAAAGCAAGCCAAACGCGCACGAACTGCACGGAATATAGAAATAACGATAATTTTATTGAAGTGCGTAACTTACGTACACACAGAAACCGTGCAATAAAGACTGAAATACAACTCATAAATAATACAAAATAACAAGGGTGAATTGGGGGGTAAATATAAATGACATTGTTTAATCGGCCGACCTTGAAAACCATACCTTACAACCGAACCAGAAGTTGATCTGATGACCGGTTGCTAAGATATGGTCATTTGAACTTTGATATTTTTCCAGAAAGTCTATTCCAGGAAAGCAGGGCGGTCGGTGGGTCATAAATATTTATTCTACTGATGCCATAACAGTCTATACTCCTATACGCTACGTTAGGTAATGAACAGGTAATGTAAGCTGTTGGCTGTTACTCAGCAGACAATAATCAACTGTCTTAATAACACAAGAGTGTGCAGACAGTGTAGAGAGTTTACACCTGTATCAATGCACGCTTAAAGAGAGCCGTAAGAATTCTTAACTACCTGACTGTCCCTAAGCTGCCATAACATACATACAATAAGCATGCCAGTAAAATGATATGTAACATCTCAAGGGGGAAAACATCGACTGCGTAAAATTTTCAGCAAATAATGAAGTCTCCGAGTCCTACACGGTGCTGCAGGGTGGTAGGCCTATACCCCTATTAGCAGTGCACGTCCACAAAGGGAAGCCGTGGAATACTGAGACGCAGTTGTATTGTACGATAATAATTCTCACCTGTGTGAAATCTTGCACTGGATGATGAACGAGTTTATAGAAACTGCACTGAACAGAAACAATGGCAAACTGTAAGCATTATTCAACACGCAGCACGACTTGTATGTATCATCTCGTGCTAGACCTGTTGGTTGCGTGAATAACGGAACTCTCATTACCGCATGCGCAACAAGCGGTCGACCACCTACCTAATAGAAGTCGGCACTTGTAGGAGTCGAGCACTTCATGTCTAGTTAACGAAGCAAGCTAAACTAGGTTACAGTTGGATGAATTTCCAGAATGTTTTACTGCGGTTTTTTGTAATGTGGCAAAATATTGGCGTTTGCAACTTGGCAATCTATTATGTGGAAACAGCACCCATTTTGAGCGTATGGTTAGTATGTAGCTTAATATTGATATTTTCATATTGTAGCCTACACTGTTGATCCCGTAGGTCGTCTGCAAGAGTAAGTATCGCCAACTGTTATAGTTTCTCCGCAGTTTGCAATGTAAGTTTGATTTCATGCGTGCTCAACATACAGTACAAAGCCGTCTTAACACTCTTGAGAGCCCTGTGTGTATGCACGCTAAATGTCGCACGTATCATGTTGTCAAAGTCTTCAACATAGCACATAGTGACATATCACGCACTACGTTTATTAAATGTCTGTCTAAGCTTATTAGGCCTATTCTACTGCGTGTCTACTATCACGTTTGGTTATTATTTTGCTTGTCTTTGTCACAGCAGTTATTGTGTGAATGCTCATCAGCCTATTGCTTTCAGCCGGTCAACAATGAATGTTCATCAAGCTCGCATCATAATACCACAGACTCACGTTCGTCGAACGGATGACTGTATGGTAAATGTCAGTGATGGCATTTGTGTGTCACATAATTTGTATAGTTCAGTAAGGTCGTGATTATAAATACGACAATAGGCCCGCCTAACGCTACGTCCAAGACACGATAGCTTAGAAGAAGTGGTAGACTTGAGTGAGTGAGTGAGTGAGTAGGGTTTAACGTCCCGCCCGACACAGTATAGGTCATTTCGGGGACGGCTTTTTCAGACAGAATGCACACAAACACATAAACGAAACAGTAGGTTTAACCTTTACGATAAAGAATCAAAAAGTTTAACCTTTACAGAAACACAAAATACGAGCTAAACCTACAATTGTAAGAACTCCATTATACGCGCGCATATGTAATTAGGCCTAACATAATGGCACTGTTCTCTTATCTCCCCTGTTATCCTCCAGACCGTCATCAACCTCACAGTGCTGTCTATTGGAGAACAGGGGGCAGAGTTGACACTACCATGAAACATATCATGCACTTGAGCCATGGGCATATACATATAAAAACTGAATGATATTTTATTTCTACTCTATCTACAGCACACTAAACACGTCGCCGATGACAAAGCAACTGTTTAATAAACGATTATTAATTGATTAACACTGATTGACGCGCCAATAAAAATGCGAGTGGGAGACAGATTATAGAGACAGATGCACGTTATGCGTGTCCAAAAAATAGCAATAAAATAATATTTGGTAATTTTGGTTAGTTGCATGCTATGTTACTCGGGTTTTATGTGCCGAAACTGTTAGCGACTTTTAACGAAAGAGACAGTTGAAAACCTTAAATATTATAAATAAGCAACAGTCATAACCGGGTAATTTTTAACGTTATGCGCTATTTATAAATTTACGTTTTTCTTACTTATTTACTCACCTAAAAGTAAAAACTGCTTTGGCTGATATTCTGCACCTGGCGTATCGATTATAAGTAAGTAAGTAAGTAAGTAAGTAAGTAAGACGACAGAAAGCGCAAATAGTTTAAAAGCCACAAAATGCCGCACTCTCAACAACTAAACAAAATGTCTTCAGCAGCCGTTTAAACTGTTTAAAGTTAATGTCGGCAGTTTGTCTGAAATGAACTGGCAGACTGTTCCACAGCCTCGGACCTGCAGCAGCAAAACATCTGTGTCCATAGCTGCTGCAGGTCCTTCTGACGACACATGTCCTTGAGTTGGCAGAACGCAGCTGACAGTCGGCGGCCAGGTATGCTGGAGCCATGCCGGACAGTGGCAAATAGACCAGAGTGGCCAACTTGAAGTCCACCCGACGCCGAACCGGAAGCCACTGTTCCGGAATCGGGATTAGTCCAACGAATATCGTTACTGTAGATTTTTTTCTGTAAGGGGACAGTCAAGGATATGTATCATTAGTAAAATAAGCACAGGTATAGGGGTGTCAGTAAAGCGTTACGTTGAAACTAATGATAAAGCTACAGCTAACTAAAATAATCTATGTAGCAGCAAACTAAATATATGTTTAGCTAGAAACATTATTATTACCGGTATTATCTATAACTGTAAAATAGGGACGTATCAGTTTGGACTGCGATTGGCTGTGACGTTATATTATGACGTCGTCACCATGGTGATGCATCATCAGCATCATTATAGACTTACTCACTCACTCACTCACTCACTGCTGCGCGTAACCGGCTGTGGGTTGTAGCGCCCTCCACGTTGACCGGTCGTCGTCACTCGGCAAGAGCCCATGCGTCGGCAGCAGTGAGTCCGGTGTCCCGCACAATCTGACTCATCCATGTAGTCCGTGGTCTACCAGCGGGGCGATTCCAGTCGTGGTGTGGTACGGCTATGGTACTGAGTATTATAGACGCTGCAGCGTATATAGTGCAACGCTGTGCTACGCTGCAGCGCTGTGTATCGAGGCCGCATGCCGAGCCCGAAAATTGAGACCTCAGGCCGAAATCGAGGCCGCAGGCCCAGTTGAGGTTCAAAGGGCCGAAAATGGAGGCCGATACTATGTAGGCGATACTATGGCAAAGATCAAGTGGACAGGGAGCGTACCGACATGCCCGCTTAATTGTTTAAAACAAGGTGACTCAGCAAAAATTACCGCTTAAAACGAGCTGTTTAAGCAGGCGCTTTGCAAACTGTTTCCAGTTTTATTTAGTATCATTTTTACGCGCGAAAGCAACTACTAATTCTTTCACCGTGGGCTGCCTGGAAAACTCTAGTTTCAGGAACCGTAAAGCTTTTTCATAAATTCGAAGAGGGTCATCCCCGCCGAGGGCGCTAAATGAGACGGGGGTGAAAAAATTTGCGATTTTTAGCCAACAAGTCGCTGTATCTCAATAACGATGAAAGGGCCTAACTTACTATTAATCACTAATAGGAAGTCGTGCACTGGCTCTCGATTGCCACCAAATTCAATGACCTTGGATGACCTTGAATGCTAAAATAGGAAGTTTTTATGGATTTTTTGGGCGATTTCGGGCTGCGAGACACATTTTAAGAACTAATTGCGCCGAAATCAATTGGGATAAACATAAAAAATACACGCAATTTTCAGCATTGAACATAGATTTCGATGGTCTAAGTCTCGATTTTCTAAGTTCAAGGAAATCTGCGCACGAGGGCATCAAAGAGCGGTACCCCCGTAAAAGTCGTTATTTTGCCATTGTTGGCCAGTCTTTCGTGAAAACGGTTGCAGATAGGCAATAGTGACGAGTTTTTCAGTCGTATCAACATCGATGACTTTGAAAGACCCTGAACTTCTAAAATAACGGGTTTTAGTTTTATGCGATCTTCGGCTGCAGCGATGGCTAGAGATAGACTGACAGTTTGCAAACAGGAACTGCTATAGGCTTTCGCGCGTCTAGTGAACATTAGCTCAATTTTTTGTCTATATAATTATAATAGGCTAATATTTTAAAAACTGTTTTATTGATTACAATTACTGGTCACTTGCGCAGCTGGTAACTTATGGTTCAAAGTGTTACCATAAATATATGTTTTGACTGCGCACTGAAAAAAGGATATTCTTCGCTCTGGTGCGGAGGACAGCAGAAACGTCGTACACGCTCTTTGTACCTGTACATAATACTTGAAAGTGTCAACCTATTAAGTGATCAGTCGGCTTTAACCTATCTCAAAGCAAAAATTTATACTGAATTTAAAACTTAGAGCCAATGTTATTTGTAATAAATGTACAAAACATCAGTTTATACACTTGTTAACGGCAACATTTAAGGACTTGCACATCGAAAACAGCAAAAATTACAAAAGGTGATATTGCCCGCATCACACTGACTGTGT
>Ga0056128_1004300_pt1 | contig 17779 bp, 8 predicted proteins | sample WorMetLIZISLAND2_FD_71113 | JGI IMG/M metagenome (GOLD analysis project Ga0056128, IMG submission 71113) | Marine gutless worms symbiont microbial communities from Max Planck institute for Marine Microbiology, Germany - Olavius geniculatus... ... | reverse complement strand
ATACACATCACAGTCCAATTCTTACAAGATATTTAACTACAGCATTATCACTACATAAGAACTGCATATACTGTTATGTTGAGCACTGGGTATTAGCGGCTGAAACTGTATACTCTCTTTGCTGACAGACTACGGTTAATGATTATAATATTGTGTACGCTTATCTGTACGTTAATGTAAAATAAAGAAAACCAACACCGTACATAGTACAACATCTTTGACTTATATCTAGTTCACATTTTGAAAACCAATGAGCGACTGGACAGCAAATCATAAACTGTTTTATAAACTGTTTTAAAACCAACACCGTACATAGTACAACATCTTTGACTTATATCTAGTTCACATTTTGAAAACCAATGAGCGACTGGACAGCAAATCATAAACTGTTTTATTGTCATACATCATACGAGCTCAGAACTGACCGGCAGTTTAGTGTCATCGTGGTCGAGCAGAAACGATCCGACGGGGTACATGCCGAAGCCGACCTGGTCGCGGTCGAGTCGTCTAGCTAGCAAAGTGAAGTTACCTTGAGGATCGCCGCTTGAATCAATGTACACCGTGTAGCCCATCGCACCTGCTCACGTTATCAGAAAGTAAACGCGAGCGGCACACTGTCTCTAGCGACACACATCGGCTACCTGACCGCAACATCGCCTTACATAATGATATCTCTACAAGAAGCGGTTTATTTGCTGTCTCAAGAGTTCATTGACCTAACAGTCAGTCGTGTGCTGATTAGCCTCGGCACCTCGGTGGTTTTACGCCGGCGCCATTTTAATGGTTCTATACTCGCTACTTTGTTCTCTTCTAGCCCGACACACGTGAAATTATACGTATGTCGCATCATAGTAAACCTATGCCAAATAAGCTAGAATAATCTTGTAATCAAAGTTTATTATTACCGGTTAGTGTCTTTGTTTGATTTTCTTAAACTAAATATCGTGGCGAAATTACAACGAAATTATTGCCAACAAGGCATTGAATAATTTGTCTTAGTTTGACATTTAATAACCCTCAGTGCGGTGGAGTCTAAAATTACCCTAATTGACGGTGAGTTAAAACAACAACGCGATAAGCGCACTTCGCAAATGATGATGTACAAAGTCAAATTGTGACGCGTATGTCGGAAACATTACAAAATACAAATATAATAATATTAATAAACACTGATAGAAACTCGTATCAGTCATATGTGAGTTTTCGAACAATATTTCTGCCGATGTAATTTCACGTACGGTATTGGAACCCGTCTAAGACTGATATGATTGATGTCATCGAAGACACGTAGCAGCTATCACCTACGAAACTAATTACAGCAAGACCAAAGAAGCGCTTCATAGATTCTTGGCCGTCTGCAGGTATCGCGCATTAAACAAACGATTTTTTCAACAGCGAAAATCTTTCTTCTTCTTTTAGGCCTATTTTCACTTACTAAATACCACAACACTTTTTTGTCAGAAAAAGGGTACAAAACAGTAGGCTACTGCGAAAGGGGTGCGGAGGACTGGGCGACAGACCAACTAGGCAACAGACGACTGGGCGACAGACCACCTGGGCCACAGACATTTGGGCGACATCGATGAATGCACTTGAGACGTGTGGGCGACAAACGACTGGGCGACAATGTCGTTTATTTAGCGAAAGTAGAAAATAAAAGTGACGAACTAGAAAGCAATCAGAGCCCGCACACCTCCGCCAAGGCAATGTTGTTCGCTAGGTGGTAGCATCATCTTCGGTTTTGCAGCGGTATTCCTTATGCCCCATTGGAAGCAATGGCAACGAAAATTTCAAAGTGATCCAGAATCCAGGATTCCTTCCGGATCACCCCCAAAATTAAATCACTGGTAGCTTTTGCCATTCGCGACATAACCTCAAAATTTCAGAAAGATCCGTCCATAACTTTTTGAGTTATCTTGCTAACACACAGACAGACAGACAAACAAAGTCTGGCAAAAACATAATCTCCTTGGCGGAGATAAAAAAATATGCGACTGTAAAGGTTTTGTTAGGATTACGTTGCCTTATATACTTCCACGGTCACTTGACTGCATGCGGACGTTCAGGTATAGCGAGCTGACTTCAATGAACTGTTCGGTTCATTGGTCAGCTCGCTGTGTAAAACGTTTCTGTTACAACTTGTATTCACAGCAAGTCGATTTCAGCGGGCGGATTGTGTTCAAATTATATTGCTTGACAGTGCTGCAACGTTTGATCTGTCGGTTGAATCAAAGAAGTTGCAAGGAACCACAATTTTATGAGCTACGTTTATTTTGGGCCTGATTTAGATTTACAGCGGTCGTATTTAGGGTCATATAAACTTGGGTCTCGAGCGCCTGGGTTAACTAAACATGCTCTATGTGATGCTTATCGGTGTTCAACTTGTGCACACAATACAATACAATTTGTTTAAAATATTTTTGTCGCCCAGTGGTCCCTCATTGTGTCGCCCATTCGTCCTAACTATTGTCGCCCACACGTCCCAACCTGTCGCCCAAACGTCTGTCGCCCAGGTGGTCTGTAGTCCAGTCGTCTGTCGCCTAGTTGGTTTGTCGCCTAGTAGTCTGTCGACCCTGCGAAATGAAGACAAATTTAAATCATGAACAGTGGCCGCCGACTTGTGATAAAACACGCTTTCACGTTGTGGCGACAATCTAAACTGACGTATAATAACTCACAAACAGATAAGACAGAAACGACAAAAGTAGTAGTAAAATGGTAGTACGAGTAGTTTTTCTGTTGGCCCTACTAAACCAATAATTTTTGTTGCCAGCGATTTAAATTTTAAGTACAGATTAACGTCCAATCTGCTTGTTTCTCTACGAACTTTTGTAGGTGATTCCCTTGATGCGGTCAATGATTCGTCGTCCGTCGGATGGATCATACCCACGAGCAACAAGTGCGTGCGCGGCCCTCGCGTATATCCACACAGCGTCGTACAGATACGCAGCTTCCACCGGCAGCTGACAAAGACACATACTCAAGGTCAGTCACTCCTTATTCCTCGTTACTTACAGGCTCACACGTCGACCAGAATGAAACAGTTAGGCTACTGGGTGTTCGTCACCGGGAACTGAAAATTTTAGTTGGAAAAGCGTAAAAATTGGACATCCAACAGTTGAAGTGAACGACGTATTTTTCCAAGCGAACCAATGTTGCATTTTTTTCAATATGCTACGCTCATCTGTGGAGAGTTTCTAGTTCCAAATTGGGACAATACAGTCTACTCTGCTACTTGATACGTGAAAGGTGAAGAACAAAAGAAAAAGAAACAGATTCATTTACCTCGTAAACACAGGAACACGATACATTACGGTAATAAGAAAGACGCAAGCAGCAATGTAAAAAAGGCAAAAAGTAAGTAAGCGAGTAAAAGTTAAACGTGAATTTACGTAGCGCATCAACGGCAGAAGAAAACTCTATTGCGCTTATCGATCAGCCACCAGATGTTCTTCGCTCCAATGAATGTTACGAATAATAATTTTGCTCGCCTTCTTGAGGACGCCGAGATGTTTGTGTGTGTTTTTGAAGTTGAACGGCGGTTGTTCGAGGTAGTCGTTGACAACACGGGTGAAGTTAGCAAACTGATGTCGGTTGGCTGCGGCCGGGGCGACGAGCAAAAAACTCTGAGCAGCTGTGATTGAGTCATGTGAATGTACGTCCGATAACAGCCCTACAATTAATTACAGAAATCGCGCAGTATATCACCGACAACAACACGTCAACTACTACAGCAGTAATAGCATACAGTAGAGTGATTTTCCTAACAATACGAACTAACAAAAGTTTAAAATAAAAGCAAAGTCGTCGTCGTCATCGTTAATCAATTAGTCAATCACTCAATTCCTTTATTTCAAGTTAAAAATCACACAAAACACAAGAATAGACTGGGACAGACGGATTGCAACAAGTTAATAATCATTCATGACAACAGTCTGTTAATGCGACCAATATTGACACAGATTAACGACGTACATAGACGTGGCAGTCTATTCTAGCAGCGATGTTAACAACGCCACGAACTACAGGACCAATGCCAAGGTCCAACATATCTGTACTCTATAGTCTGAAACTGGCGAGATGAAGGACAGCGACACGAAAACAGCAAATAAACGGCATCGTCGACCTTCGATGTAGACCTGCGGGTCTGAAGGATCGTAAGGCTTCGAGTCGACGCCGATCAGAAAGTATTCTCCGTCGTCTAGCAGCTTCTTGTGCTGCATGGCGATCATCATCCCTTCGAACTCGTGCTCCATCGCTAGCATCACGTACACTGCAACATCACGCAAGGCCGGCTACTTCATCACTCAGCGTCATCAACATCATTATTAGTATTATTATTATCGTCTTCATTCATCCTAACAGATACTATCACTGTAGTTCCGTTTAGGAACAAGGGCGTCATTTAGGGGGATCTGGGGTCTACGGATCCCCAAGAATTTTAAATTTTTATTTTAATTTTTTTCCTTGAGTGAGTTTTGCGTAAACGACTGATGACAAACTTTTGGTCCCCGATTGACCTTTTTTGCTGTGTAAACTGCACGAAATTTGGTCAGTTGATTCGCAGGAAATCTATCAAATTGTTGCTACCAGATGTCACATTTTAAGGCTAAAATGCACCAAATTCAATTTCGGCTGGGGCTCCGCTCCAGACCCCGCTGGGGAAGCTTACAACGCTTTTCAGACCCCCTAGCTGGATTTAAGGGGGCCTACTTTTAAGGGGAGGGGAGGGAAGAAAAGAGGAAGAGGAAAAGGGATAAAAGTGGTAAAAAAGGAAGAGAGAACGGGAAGGTAGAAAAAAAGTATGGAAGGTAAAAGGAAAGAGAGAAGGGAAAAAAGGAGGGAAGGAAGAGAGCGAGACCCCAAGGATTTACTAAAAGGACGCCACTGCCTAGGAACGAATGTAACTGATGCCTATGCTTTTGTTTCGGTTTGTTTGTTGTTTGTTTACCATGACGCGATTACTTAATTAGTTATCGAAATATCATATCCGCTATGCAAAGGACAAAAAACAATTGATTCGATTTATTAATAATTCTATTATAGGCTTACTTCGGTTAACATTTTTATCAAACCACATGCTCAACTCGAGCATTTTTTACAAGCACATAAATGGATTTCGGTTGCAAACTTGCGGCGGCATATTGACAAATGCTATTTAAACGGAATTAAAATCTGATTTAACTATCTGCATCTCAATTTTGTATAAAATGCATACCAGTTCTGTAGTGTATTGAAAATGCACCATGTTATCACGGCATAGCAAGACGGCTCGTTGCCTGGACGCATACTGTGCAGGCACTGTCGACAGGTTCGTTTGAACAAACCTTTTGTGCGATTTTGTTGCATCTGTGTAAGAAAAGATGAAAATTATTAGACGGTTACAGAGATGAAAACCGCGAAATAAAAATATTGAAAAGTTGCTGGTGCCAAAGTCATGGCTTTAAGTTTAAACTGCATACCAGAACTTTTACGTAATAAGACAAGAGTGTAATAGACACACAGGTGTTATTATTACGCCTGTGTGTTTATTTATTTATTTTTCTTTTTTTGTTGTTAATTGCATGCATGTGTTAATCTATCGTTTCTTCGATAAATAAAGATGTATATATATATAAAATCTTGTTTTCATTTGTCGTGATATTCTAAGCCTACTGATGTTGGTCAGACACGATTCACCCGGTAGACTTTTATACCGGTATAAACTGGAGATTTTATCTAATTAAGTCGCCGCAATATTGTTGTCACAATATTGCGGCGACTTAATTAGATAAAATTGTCACTGGTTATAACTTTTAAAAGCTGTAAACGTAATAAACTACCAGCGTGTTCTGTTCCACAATCTGCTAAAAGTCAAAGATTTCTATCTAATCTCTGGTCTTGATGTCATTATTTCTTTCTCTCGAGGCAACACTTTTGTCAAAGCTTCAGTTATATCAGTCAAAAAGATTTTGTCTGCCGTGAGTCATTTATTGGAAAGATAAACGCAAAAGCACAGACATTCATAATCAGTTTTCACTGTTGCCAGCAATGTCCGAGAAAACTTGCTCTCCTGGCTGACCAGTCATCACTTGCGGTGCGCAACGTTTTAATGTAACTTTGGCTGAAAAAAATAACGCGGCAACAGCACGAGATATCAACGTGCTTATTTTGCGCGGTTAAATGACGTTGGCGACGGTCAGCATGTTCACAGTCAACGTAGCATAACGTTGCAGCCTAGTTGGCTTTCGACGTCAGTTTTTCGCTGACGGTGCTGCAGAGTAATTGAAGTGGACGTAAATAAATGTCGCCACGGACAGCGTTTCTCAGACATATACGCTCAGTCTCAGAACCTAATTAGGCATGTAGTCTGAAGATGAAAAAAGGACACAGGAAAAGATTTAAACTTTGCCATATTCAATACCCTTTGCCACATAAACCTATATCTGTCAGAAAGCAGTGTCTTGATGACTGATATGTTACCTTGCGGCATTCTCGCAACATTTCTTGTCTCGCGGCCCTTGTCTTGCCTTGTACTTTTATAGACTGTTTCCTGTTCAGTCGTATGAACGTACTTGCAGCAATTTTCCGCTCGTCTGCGGCTGCTTTCAATGTCCTAGGTGCTGCGGGGTGCTATAGTCACAGCGCTGCTAGCAGGAAGCAGCTAGCAAGCTACACGAATTTATCGGTAACGAAATCTACAGCAACAGCGTATTGCACTGTTTGCGCGGTTTGTCGCAGCAACCAGTTTACATGGAAATTACCGATTTATTACGAACACAGAAAATGTTACCTGCAACGTCGCAAACACTCGCCTGGAAACTGTTTTTTTTACGTTTAAAAAATTAGCTCTCTCAGAATTTGCAGCAATTAGCAGGCGTTGTTGCAGCAACTGACCTCGTGAAGTGACGTACGTCTCGTCGACGATGTGGATGAATTGTGATGATGTGCCGGTCGGATCAAAGAAAAACGGTCCGTCGAACGACCGCGATGACGTCACCACGATGTCGTAACTTGAAAACACCTGCATGAGTAACAACAGCAGCAGGATTGCGTGGTTTTAGTCAATCACTTTATCACCCAGTGTTTTGGAGCCGAAACTGTTTCCAGGCGGCCACTGGATGCAAAATTACATCTACAGTGTAAATCAAAAAATTTTACACTTTTAAAGTTTTTTTTGAACATTAGAGTTTTTTGAACGACAGTTTTCAAAAACTGAAAATTTTTAACCTATATTTTACACGCATATTTGGCGTTTAAATCTACGCCAAACTGCAAAGTTTCATTTAATTATTTTAAAATTTTATGAAGTTATGCTACATTAAGCGCGATCACTCAAAAAAATTTTTTATTCCAAATTTATGTCTAAAGACGACGTCGAACAAAACGGTTACCGCAAAGGTCGCCGTCAAGGTCAACGGAAACAATGTTTTCTGCAAATAGCATTTCCGTTAACGGAAACCGTAATAAATCAGTCAAGCAATTTGAGTTTAGTCTCTAAAATTTTAGATCCAGAGCTGTATAATAAACAACATATAAAAATAAAAGAGTAGATAACTAAAAAGCATAAAGTAAAAAGTAAAAAGCATATTTATATCGTGTATAACGTTAAATTGACCTCTAGTGCGCTAGTCGCACCAGTAAAAGCTGAAGAAGATTGTTTTAAAAAACTGTTTGAGAAAATAGAAAGAATAGAAAAAAACACGCCCATTAACACGTGGAATGACTGTCAACAACCCCGTGTCCGTATCAACGCCGTAGCCTACCTATCTCGTATATGTTTTTATCACAATGCTCTGCAGGTGCAATGCTAAACATGGAGTTCTGCAATGATGCGGGATACCTGGAGCAGTGCATCAGCTAGTAGCAGTTGTTCGTCGCTGTATACGAACGCTATGGTCGTCCAGTTGAACTGCAGCAGAAGCGACACGACAGCCATCGAGATCTGCGAGTCATGCGGCTTGGTGCGTGCAAACGTCGCAAACAACGACTTATCCGACACTTCCGGCGATGTACAGAACTACACACATAATGATTATTGCATCTGACATATGGCGCGTGGCTTTCCTATGGATTACATTATGCGTCTTGTCCGTTTGTCTGTTTGTCTGAGTGTTCGTCTGTCCAGTAATTGTTCAAGGTCATCCAAGGTCGTTTATTTTGGTACCTATTAAACATGCGTTACGACACGCAACCTAGTTTCTGTTAGTGAACAATAGCAATGTTGCACCGGTTTAAATATACATTGCACGTTACTTGTTGGAAACACCTATAACTCATTACAATTCCGGCCGTTGTCTCAAGATTAGTTCGCTGGTATTAACGCTCCGAGGACCGAAGACGCTGTGCAAATAACTCACGTAACTATTATTTTACAATTAACCCGACTTGTGTGGCCATAATACATCGAAGTTTGAGACGAACAAACAAACGTACTCACAGACAGACTTGCTTACTTACGACAACAATATCGCCTGATGCATGTAGTGCAAAGTCTGATAATTTTCTTTCATTTGTAAAAATTTCCAATCCAAAAAATAAACAATAGAGCACTCGAGAATTATAGTGCGATGAATTTATAGCACTATAAATATCGCACAGGTTTGCGGGCAAAAACTCACGTATGAGATCATTGGTAGGTTAAAGACGCTGGCAATGCGTGCTTCGTGGACGCACGTCTCCTGCGGTCCGATGTATGCGCTGATGTTGCGCCGAGTCAACTCGACTGTTTGCTGGATGCTGTACGACTCGTTGCCGTATGTCTCGGCTATGACGAACTCTACACGGTACTCCGGCAGTACCTGCAGGTACACAATGTACTTTGTACAGTGTGTACACCGTATACACGCGCACCGCGAGTCAAGTCAAAAGACACCACATCTTCATTAAATGTCGACCGGCTTTCAAAAATTCTTTCGCCGACACACTCAAAAGTAAAGAGACTATTTTACACGACTACACTTCTGAATACTGTCGGTACACTCCTTTGTGAAGTATGTAGTGTCACAAACTAGAAATCATTAGAGTCTATGCACTTAAGTGCACATATGATGCGTATTTCGGAGTTTACCACGGAAATATGGAAGAAGATAGACCTATACTCTCAGCGGCAAAAACGTCGCCCAGAGACCCTGCTTTGTGCTTTGTGCGATCGAAGATCGAATCGTGCTATCTACATGAAGCAATGTCGTGTGATTAGTGACTAACACTTTGGTGTAGCCTACGAATTTCAAATCACTTAAAACATCGACCGCAATTCCTTAGCTATAGTGATCGTATATTGCTGTAATCGTGTAATAAATAATACTACTAAAGACAAATTAAATGGCCGTGACCTGTTCACTGGAGTTGATCTCGTCGACGGCAAGAGAGATAGCGCCGGAGATGGACTTTCCCGGCGTGCGGTACAGAAGATCCCCGGGGAGTCGCTGTGAACCGGTTAGGTAGCCAAGTCTGATGACGTCACGTGAATCGGCTAACCCAGTCGGATGACGTCACTTGTCGCACTGACCACTGACCAAGTGAAGCCTCGTCTCCATCTTACGCAACTGTCGCAACGCAAGGCCCTCGTGTACTTTCTTGACGCAAGTGACGCAATAACCAGAACGCAAGGATAGGAGCTGCGTCTATTCTTTCCCTGCGTTGGATGAAAACGAGGCTTTATACCCCGTTTACACGATCGAGCAAACATCGAGCTGGCTCGTTCAGCTAACATAAAACCAGCTCGTCGAGCCAGCTTGATCGTGTAAACGGGATATTAGTCAGGCGATGACGTCACTTGCCGCACTGACTACTATCTGCGTGCAGAGCTGCAGCAGACCGACAAACGATGACGTAATGCGCATCATCAACGTCTTCAAACCGACGCTGCAGATTTTCCTTCGCACCTGAACAGTCTCAGAACACACGTACTGGCCTTGCAAAGTCTGTTCCAACGTTAGTCGCTCCGTGTGTGTGCGTGGCGTGTTAATACTGAAGAAAAGAACAACACACGACATTTAATTAGTCTGCGAGAAAAACAAACGGCGTTCACCGCCCTGCTTCTGCAACTGCAGTACGCCAGTTGCAGTATACGAAGTGTGAAGTCGCTCGCACCTTTTGGCTGATCGTCGTCATCTACAAACCCGCTGTGAGTCTGCGTCATAATGGCCAATTTCCATTAGGCGAACAAGTTGGCAACTAGTTGGCAATTTGTTCATAGTTGCCAACTAGTTCTCCGATTGGAAATTGACCATAAAAACGCACGCACGCACAGGCCGCTAATAGCGTTCTATCCGGTGACCAAAGCTCGCAGTTACCGGTCCTGCACTTTAATGAACAAGCTGCGTGCATGCTGTTAAAACAGTGAAATCACAGCTGTGCAGAAGACTACGAATACGAACACTGTCACATGCACGGCATACTGCGACTGAGACATTTAAACATAATAGGCTGTTTACACGATCGAGCAAACATCGAGCAGTTAGCTCGACGTTCTATGGTAATTAGCATGCTAATTAGGAAGGCGGGCAGATTGTAATTGGAAGGCCTATATAACACGTGATCAGCTGTGGGCTGAGCCTAGGCCTACATTTGAGCCAGAGGCGGGGTTCCAATCGGCCTGCTTGAGTCAGCTCGATGTTTTCTCGATGTTTGCTCGACGTTTGCTCGATAATGTAAACACCCTATAACAGCCATACATTCTAAACGTCGGCAAACAATAAGCGACTTTAAAAACTTTAAGCGGCTGATATTACACGCAATTGTGATCTCTTTTACGAACCTAATGACTGGACTGAGTTTCGACACAGAATACAGGCTATTTTTACATATACAGGGTGCGTAATAAAAACGTGCAACTTTAATTTTGTTTATATCTTAGCTAATTATTGACCGATTTCTAATTTTTTCACGTAAAATAATATCTTTATTATATATTTCACCACACTGCAAATGCGTCTCTACACTATCTTGTGAAATATAAACAGTGAAACACATATTTGGCCGGTTGCTGTATATGGCTGGCAACGAATCGTTTATTTAGCTAATTTACTGTACTATACTAGCCGCTAATGGCTATGGCAACAAACGCCAAAATTGACGTTTTAAGATAATATATTGTGACAAACACACAATAATACGCAGTAACAGTTAGCCTAAACAACTGTCATCACATTTCTACGTAAAATGGTTGGCTAATTTTACATTTAATCGTTCTTTATTGCAGCAAAACAAGCAGCTTAGCATGCGAACATACGCAATACGCCAGAACTGCCGTTGATGGCTGACGCCGATTCAAATTCTCCAAGCTTCTGTCGTAATCGTTTGACATCCAAATCGCCTGCCGATGTCGTCCGTTGTTGGCTGAAAACGATCTCGACGTCGGATCGCGTCGAACGCAACACGTTGTGCCGGAATTACCCAGAAATTCACGGTTTGTCGACAACACCTTCTCGCCAAGTCGATGAAGGTTCCGTGTCCAGGCCCGATTCGTCAGACTCGATTCTATCAGCACTTTCAACGTTCACGTAGCCTCTCTATCGAACTACGACCACCTTCGTGGCTTTCAGTGTCTCAATACAAATTCTCGCGTGAAAAATTTATCATTTTTCACTCTAACTCAACGTTTTGAGCCTATCAATAAATCTTCACCTCTCCTCACTTGAAATTATATCTTGTAACTGCCGTTGAAGATAGTGATGCACGGATTCTCATTTCTGTGAACATTTAATTCTGGCAATGTTCCAGTGTTGTGGTTGATGCCCAGGACTAGCAGGAAGCAAGCAAGCGTTACATATGCGGATTATAGTCTATTTACTCTTATCCTACGCCAGCCTTCTATAAAATATTGGTGTGCACATTTCACAACCTTACATATACACTGTGTCCGGAAAAAAAACATCCTGGACATCTTTGATTGTAGCTTAAAAAAGAATTATCAAATTTTAGTGATTTTTGACTAGAGTATTTCTGATACAACTGGCCATCAAATGACAGTTTAATTTCCTACCACACCCAATGTCTGTTTCTGCACTACCTGAGAAAATAGAACCAACATAATAATGTATTTTTGACTAAAGAAGCATTATTACTTAATTAAAATAAGACATAAAACACATTTTTCCACATTTCAGTTAATTGGGCTGACAGTGTTACGAACGGACACCGTCCGCCGCTTAGGAAGTGCACAGTTACTGTAGTGTGTATCGAGTGATAATACGAGTTTCCTTGTACACTTATATTACAACTATTACAGTATCATCATGACATCCTAAGCCTGCCGGCCTCCGATACGGCGCCTATGCGGTCGCAGTAGCAAAGAACCCCGAAATATCTGGTCGCCGTTCCTCGTAGACGCCAGCTGCCAATCATCCCGCTACGCCGCCGCCCCTTTCCCGCTATAGGCCCATGTCGGACGTCGCCGTAGCGCCCCTACTAGGTTATGTAACCCCAATCCCTAACAGACAGTTCATCCAATTGTCTGTTTTTCAACTGCCTACAGTAAAAATATGTTCAAAGCGTCAACCTATTACGTGACCACAGGCACAGAAATGGTTTCTCCTTTCGTCGACAGCAGTGTCAATGATGTTCTGCTCCAGAACAATCTAGGCTTCACCAATTACTTTTTGAATTCATAAACATTCCTAAAGGTCATCTGGTAAACACGCTGCTGCATGACAGTCAAACAGTGTAATTGACTGGATGTTACGGGACACAGGTCCGAAGATATGAAATTTATTGAAGTTTTTTTTTTATTTTAACGTACATGTCGCTTGTGTTAGTTTTCCCAGGTAGTGCAGAAGCAAACACTGGATGAGGTGAGAAGTAAAACGGTCTTTTGATAGGCAGTTGTATCAAAAATGTTTGCACAAAAAGTTGTTAAAATCTATCAATCCCTTTTCAAGTTACAATCGATAATGTTGGGGATGTTTTTGACGTATTTTTGTTCACTTCCACGCATATTTTGTTGGTTCAGTTTTTCCCATGAAGTGCAGTAACAGACATTGGGTATGGTGGTAAAATAGCCTGTCATTTAATGGCAAGTTGTGCCAGAAATATTAATATTAGGAATTATTAAAATTAATCAACCCTTTTTCGAGTGACAATCGATAATGTTCGGGATGTTTTTTCCGGACACGGTGTATAACGATAATAACAAATAAACATGTATACACGCTAAAATGTTTTTAAAATAAAACAAAAAACACTTCAGACCAACATTGCGGTGAACGATAGGCATGACCCTAGATTGTGTGGGTCTAACACAGTCTAGTGTCATATGGATCATTCACCGCAATGTTGGACTGAGGAGTTTTTTCATTTATCTGAATGTTTGTTATTATCGTTGGTTTTTCTTACATTTATATTTTACAAAGTAGTGTAAAACGCATTTATAGTGTGGTGGGATATATAAAATCGCATTATAGCAAATTGTCCGCAAATTATGTGCCAGTAAAAGAGTTTTGAAAATTGATCAATAACTGGCAAAGATATGGAGAAAAGTAAAGTGGCACATTTTTTATTGGCCCACGGTGTAGAACCTAGTTAAATATGCTACAGCGACTAAGCGACAGTGACTATATTTTGTCGTACATGTTTTCCATACAAATCAGCAAGCTTTGCTGCCTTCGAAAACGTACCAGGTTTGTTCAAAAATATTTATTTCTAGCTGGTAACGCCTATACGCTGCCATTTTCTACACTGAATGGACATCTGGTCGAAATACTGCTACAAAAATACTGCTTAGCAGCTATGGTAATGATGACGATATTCGTTTGTGCTGTTAAACTGGCAAACATCCTGTTAGTTTAATCTAGCACGTAAACCAAAAGAACAAAAACTTTTTGCAACAAAACTAAAATGAGAGTAACGAAGCAAATACTGGTGTGCAAAAGAATCAACGACAGGTTATGACAGACTGTGGAATAAAATCGCTCTGTAAATTAGATCAGTGGTGCAGGCTGAATAGGCACTGGACATGCTTTTGAAGCCACTGCGGGTCAGATCATTAAGCTATCAGAGCTTGTAATTGAGTATGGATCTTTGCTGCAAGGCGTATGTCACATTTTGTCAATGTCATTTTCTCATCTGCGCCGGTGGCCAGCGGGCCGGACACATGTCATCAGTTGATTAGATGAAGTCATACAGTAACAGCAACAGCACGCGATAAACAGAAAGCACACGAAGACATGGGGAAATTGATACAAAGCAGCAGGACTGAAACAACTTTTAAAGTTTAGATTTGAAACCCGATCCGACCACAACGTTTTTGTCCAAGCAATTAAACCCAACCCGGTCGTTGAAGTTGAAACGCAGTGCACTTAAACTAGTGACTTGAAAACCCGTCAAGTTATTTGTCGTAATGTTGCTCTTTTCTTCATTTAGAAGACATCATCATTCTAATCACGCAGTGGTGCAAGTTGTCGTTACCCAAGCTCACCCCTGATGAGATTCGTTTTTTTAAAAATATGTTCTCCGGCCAGTTCGGTGTTTTTCAATATTTTAGACATCGTAGTTTTAACAAAATCTAGTCTAAGTGTAAAATGTCGTATAGACCAAACCAAATCAAACACATTTGTAGCCGCGAAATAAATCGCCGCCAAATACGAGGCGCATGGCAGCGTAGGCTATGATGTTCATATTCACTGTACAGTGTACGCAAAAAGTGGAAAAACCAGTTCCTTTGACGATTTCAGACATGTTGCGCCAGAAAAATTGACGATTCACACACAAAGTGTGAAATGCAGTACATTTCGAACAGCGAAATGTGCTTTATAATGTAATAATTATTATTATCAGTGATTAGTGTACTGATTACATGCGCATACAGAAAATAACGAAGATGTGCAAAAATGTATGAAAAATGTTATGGGTCTCCAGTCTAGTGACTCCAGTCTATAGCTTCTGAAGACGTATTCTTAGCAGTGTCAAAACAGGCATACCTCAGAATGTTAGTTCAGCCGACCTGTGTAGCGGCGGTCTTTACGTAACAGATGACGAGAATGTTCTGAGGCAGACAGTGCTCATATTACGCCGATGACACCTGGTCGTATTAGCTGACGTCATGATGACGTCGAGTCATCAGCGCCAGACAGTTGTCACAGTGTGCCAAATACTACTACTGCTGCTGCTGCTGCTACTGCGCACAGCGGTGATATCCGTGTGTTATCGCCACTAATAATAGTCGGGGAGCTGACAGGGGTTACACACAGATCTTACTTCATATGGTAACTAAGGTTTGGTTGAGGTCTTATCTTATATCTCTGCTGAATAGGCCTTTGCTATGGAGAATCTCACTCCATAGCAACCGTTGCTAAGTGATAAATACACCGTTGGATTCCTTGTAATTTGTGACTTATAAACAGTTTATTATAGCCATAATATTCGACACATTTAGACACTTATTATCTTTGTTATAGGCACACTAAGCTGGTTGCTAAGGGTTTTCAGTTGTCATAGCAACAAACAGCTGATAAGCACCCTGTATCCCAATTTTTTCCCTGTTAACATAAATTTTTTCAAAGTTTAGCCCCTAGAGTACAATAAAATATGCATGCGGTTTAATCCCAGAGGGGGTGCATGGTAACCCCTGTCAGCTCCCCGACTATAACTTCTTGCTGGGTGTACAGAGATGTGCAAACGATGAGCGATCCGTTTGTCGACTCAAATCCGCAGTAAGAGTTTCTGACAGCAGTATGTTGGCAGCAGAAAAGTTAAGGCGGGGTCACACTGAGGGACGGCCGTTCGGATGGCCTTCCGGACCGCCAGTGTGACCCCTTCTTTACGGGCGAGTAATAAATGCGGACACGGCGTTTTGCTGTTTTCCTCTTTGTACAAAATCAAAAATAAATGCACTTTCGTCGTAATACAAATTGGAACTAAAACTTCAATACGATTCTGCTTTAAGCAAAGTAGGCATCGCTAACCGGCAAAATTGCCCAAAAATACTTAAAGCAAAAGCGCACAAGTTTTAGTTTAATTTTAATTTTTCTTGTAGGCATTTCCGTAACCGCATCAGAAAACAGGTGCCATAACTGCCTGCAAGCACGTTGTAGCGACACTGGTGACTGACAAAACAAAAAAACCCAGCTGTCGCTATAAAAGACACGCTACAACCTATGCAGTTCTTGTTGCATGCAGTACTGGCCTTTGATGTAATCCAAGATCAATATTTTTTAATGTCATTTGAAAGCCAATATGCCACTTTCTATTAGTAATTAATAGTAACTTTGGCCCTATTTTTACCGTTTTCGAAATATGACCAGTTTCTCGTTAAAAACGCACATTTTTCTTACCCCCTCCATTTAACCCCAAATTTGAAAATGTTTAGCTTGCACTGCATTGCCCAAATTTTGTACGCAAAAAGCCCTGAGAAGTGTTAAAAAGTTTTTTACGACCCAACGCTTAACCACAATAGGCCTATATCCGTAGACAGACGACAACCGTGCCATAGACGAATACAGCATAGCGGTAGCGCATCTAAAACGCACATTGTTTTAACATAATAGAAGGTTTTAGATATATACACGTTTAATCGCCACATATCTAAAACTAATGACACAAAAATATGTAGTGAAATAAACAGAAAGATGGACGTATCGTCCTTCCAATCATGTCATAAAATTATATCACCAATCACGACAATGAACAAACATTTCTGCTTCGAAAAAAAATTTAACAGCTATTCGCTGTTTGAACTTCGAATTCTTCAAGTTCGTCATTGATAAAACCAGCAGCGAACTATGGGAAAGACGCCAATTTGCAGTCAGACTTGCGGCTTAATACCGGAGCGGAAGTTATAGGCTCCGCAGCCCGTGTAAGGTGCGTCAGTTATGAAGCTCCACCTGGCGACTGACAATGAATGACACGTCGTTGCCTCGATGCTGTTTGTGCTCGTTGTCGTCATTAGCCGACGACTTGATGAGCTAATCACGTGCCTGCTAAGTCTGCATCATTAAAGAGCATAGCCCCTCACAGCCGTCGACAAGGAATTGATTAAAACAAAGTTAGCTTGTTGACACGCTTCACCTTTAAACTGAGCCTAAAGTCTAGACGCAACAACCGGGTGAAATAACCCTAAAATGAGTTTAGCGTAACTTACAGTCTAAGGCTAAAAAATATAGGCAGCCCTACCGGATGAATATCCAGTCCTACCCGAGCCGGCTATTGATCCGGCCGCCGACTTGGACAACCTTAACCATTTCGTACGAGACCCAACGGTGCTCCTGTATCGTAGAGCACACCTCACACGATAGTGTGAGTGTTGTAAGGACGACCTTCAAAGTATATGGAAAAAGGCAAAGTTTGACCCTCAGCCAACCAAAAACCCTTGAACCGATTGTCACCAAATTTGAATGGTGTACCGTGTATTACGTCGTGGACGCCTACCACGAAAAAATTGGGCTCAATCCGCCCAGGGGTTTTTGCTTCACATATAGGTGAAATATACACCCCTCTTGTTCGAAATTTACTACACTTTTTTGGTTCTTGAACTCGCCTACACTCGAGTCCGTTAGACCGATTTTTACGCTTAGTACGTCAAATGACGCGGTTTTGCGCAAGGAAGTGCCTTTTTATTGTTATAAAATAAAAATTTTATTTTTCATTTATTTATTCGAAAAATTCGAAACAAAAATTACAATGGCGCCTATGGGGAAAATTTTAAAATTCTTTAAACTGTCATAACTTCGGTTGTGCCCGGGGCAAGTAGGCCTAATACGACAAATAACATCAAATGAAGAAGGCTTTAGACTATGTTAGTGATTACCAACTAAAGTCAGCTTGTAAGAACGCCATATGCATAGCCCCATCTAAGGTTACC
>Ga0056128_1004298_pt1 | contig 17780 bp, 7 predicted proteins | sample WorMetLIZISLAND2_FD_71113 | JGI IMG/M metagenome (GOLD analysis project Ga0056128, IMG submission 71113) | Marine gutless worms symbiont microbial communities from Max Planck institute for Marine Microbiology, Germany - Olavius geniculatus... ... | reverse complement strand
TTACCAGTTTACAACTGTGTGTAAGGACGATGTGATGATATCAGTCCTCTAAAACAGCAAAAATCATTCGGGTAACCTTAGATGGGGCTATGCATATGGCGTCCTTACAAGCTGACTTTATTCGGTAATCACTAAGATAGTCTAAAGCCTTTTTCATTTGATGTTATTTGTCGTATTAGGCCTACTTACCAAATGGTTACCGATTTGGCCGAACTGCCCAAAATGTGCACAAACAACAGATAGCTCTAAGCGTATAATATAAGCTTAACTAATGTAAAAGTCTGCGTAATGACGATATGGTGATCTCACATAGCTGCTTTCAATTTGGACCAAAATAATGTAGGCCTGCTGCATCGGATGGTCATTGCCACAATAGGCTACTCAGGCTAAAATTGAGTGCACTAACAGCGAATGTAGGGCCAAGACGACAACCGGATCATTCATGCATGCAGTTAGGGCCTATAAGTGGCAAGCACACGGATAAGTTCACGTTCTTATTAGACATCAACAATGTCTAATCACTTTATTATCCGGCCATCCGTCTGTGCATTCTACACGCGTTCATAACTCAAGCAATAAGGCATAAAAATTCAAGATTGATGTAAATGTTTTCCATGGCACAGTAGCTGCTACAGCATCTTTCAGCTTTATAGTGTCTTTAGTCAGGGTTAGGGTTGTGCTGTGCAGTTGGACAGTTTTTATGCATAGGCCTATGAGTGCGCGGCTAGCTGAATATTGTTTCGCTTCCTTGTTAGGCCTACCATTAGCTAAGCCATAGGCTAACAGAAACATTTTCGGCTGCTACGCTAATCAGTAAACATTAGGCAAGTAGGCCTAATACGACAAATAACATCAAATGAAGAAGGCTCTAGACTATGTTAGTGATTACCAACTAAAATCGGCTTGTAAGGACGCTATATGCATAGCCTCATCTAAGGTTACCCAAATGATTTTTGCTGTTTTAGAGGACTTATATCATCACATCGTCCTTACGCACAGTTGTCAACTGGTAAGTTTTTTTACATATATTTCGAACAGGAGGGGTGTATATTTCACCTGTATGGGGAGCAAAAACCCTTTTGTGGATTGAGCCCAAATTTTTTGTGGTGGTAGGCGTCCACGACGTAATCACGCCATTCAAATTTGGCAACGATTGGTTCAGGGGTTTTGGGTTGGCTAAGGGTCAAACTTTGCTTTTTCCCATACTTTGAAGGTCGTCCTTACAACACTCACACTATCGTGTGAGGTGTCATCAGCGTTTAATCAGCGTTTAATGCTTCGCTCGTCTTAGCCATCGTTGAAGCGTTTATTCGTCTGTTCGTCTGACCGTCACACTCTGTAGCTCCGTCAAAACGATGCACGCTAAAATAACAATTTTTTATTGCTGTTCTTGCAACAAAATTTCGTGACACTGGGTGAAGGGACTCCCCTCGAACAAGGGCGTCAAAAGGGTACCCCCTAAAAGTCGTTATTTTACTGCTACTGGCTCGTCTAGCGTAAAACGGTTGCAGATAGACACAGACTTGCTGCTTATCATAACAAGTACAAATGAAAAACTTTTCGGAGTATTAACATCGATGACCTTAAACGACCTTAAGCCCTCAAAATACGAAGTTTTAGTTATTTTTGCGATTTTTCGGCTGCGACGTACATTTCAAAAATGAATTGCGCCGGAACGGCTAGAAGCAGATCAAGACAACTTGCATATGAAATTTTTACCGTTAAACCTAGATTTAAGCAGCTTAAATTTCAGCCTTCTAGATTCAGGGAGTTTTTTGTACGGAAGCGGCAAATTTAGGTATTTTAAATGCGCGATTTCTGCCACTGTCTACTAATTTTGCGTGAAAACGGTTGCAGATAGAAACGGACTTGCTGCTTACCGTAACAGGCGCTGCTGACGAGCTTTTAAGGGGTATTAACATTGATAACTTCGATCAACTTTAAAGTCTAAAACAAATTTTTATTATTTTTTGGCGATTTTAGGCTGCGACACATATTTCAACTGTGAGTTGCACCAAATCACCAGAGATAGACCACGACGACTTGCGTGTATAAAATTTCTATAGCATAGAACGTAGATAACCGTCTGTGTTTTGGTCTCTTACGTTCAATGAGTTCTCCGTACGGAGGCCTTATATTTGGAGTTTTTTAAAAACAAATTATTATTTTTTGCACGTTGTACACTGACTTCCCAGGTGGCAGCATTAGCCTAATGCTGTCGCGCGTTACGTGAGCTTTGATCAAATTATTGGTTTGCTGTAATATTCAGCAGTAAATTTACAATAAAATGATCGTTAAAGATTTTACTGCATTCACAATTGAGTTGTTACAGTACTTTATGAAATACTAATCAACGTCAGCCCATGTCTTGTGCTTTGAATCAGAGGCCCAACATATGGCGTGCAGCAAATTAATGTTCTGACACAGGCACATCACGATATGTTCCAAATCCAATGACCTTGACAATTGAATCGACAAACAGCATACTGGTGCATTTCAGCTCATGACAACATCGTTGACTGACTGACAGTAAACGTTGTTCGTGTGCGGAGTTTTAGCGTCTTTCTTTTCTTTTGCAGCAGATTCCATCTTGCGGATGCTATGAATACTTTTCGCCAATAGATCAAAATGAAGTTTTAATGATTATTGGCCGAATACTTATTAAGCCATTACGGTGGTTTGCTTCAGTTAGTTCTTGAGCACAGCACGGCGAGTCTTTATGAACTGCATCTAACCAGATTTAACTAACGCACAATGTACCCATAACAATAGCGGTGAATGGCTTACACAGAAATTTGAGGCTTAACAAAAGCTCATCTACCGCAGTCACGTTTTCCACAGAGCTAACGCGCTTGGTTTCCGTGCTTTCGATTGGTGGCAAATTTCACCAGGTAATGTATCGACGCGTTTTATTTCTGTTGAGATTAATTATTGTTGACTCTTAGTTGCATATTTTCTGCTACGAGTACGACAGTGAAGTTATTCTGGAAATAGGTCATTTTCGGCAAAAAGATGTTTTGATACTATCATACTATGTTATGAGGAGATAGGCCTACTATGTTTCGCGTCGATGATTAAGCCTACTCAAGGTGTATAATTTAATTTAGACCTACAACCAGTTTTAACCGCTATTTGACGTAGCCTATGTAACCTTTTAGATATAGACAAAAGATTAACATCAAACCAGATAACATTAAAATGAACAGACATACAGTAGAAAATCTAAAAACGTATATGGTAGTAAAATTGCAAAATATTTCGTCTTTCAGAGCTGTTTTTCGTCGGGGTTGTTACAGCTGTATGATGCATCATCTACATGTGTGGTCTGTAAAACTAAAATTATATAAATGCTATTTAAGGAGCGTGCGAGTTCATAAAATAACGTACATAAAAAGGATGAAAGGTCAAAGGTGATGTATAGCTCTTTATAGAAAACTCAGAGCTACGGAGCATCACCTGCCATACGGGATCACACCTGCCACTCGACACAGGTAAACGCGCCTCGCCTTAACCCCAGCCAGATAGGCTGGTATTTGATTTACCTACCCCGGGGGATGAAAGGCTAATTTGAATACTTGTCTGTTTAATTTACCCGCACCTAAATTATTTTTCTTAACGCTAACCCTAACCCTAACCTTAAGACTAACCCCTACCTCTAAGACTAACCATAGCGGTTAATTTGGGTACGGGTGAATTTCTAGACAAGAACCCTGAGTTGACCTAGGCAGCCGGATACATACCGAAATAGTTTACCTGCCCGCATGAAGGCAGTCACCCGTCCAAGTACTAACCCTGCCCGGCGTAAAGCAACTTCGTTGATCGAACACAGCGCGTTACCATTACGCCACGCCACTAACCATAACCGTATTTTTTGCAAATACGACTATACGAAAACCAATATTATTTATCCATTTATTTAAAAAATACTAACACTTTAAAACATATAACATATAAAAACTCACTGAAACTTTGTGTTTTCTAGATCAAATAAGCCAAAATGGTACAAAATAATCCACTTAAACTTGCAGAGCAATGATTATAAACTCACGCAAGCAGTAGCGCACACAAAAATGCTGATTGCTACACTGTAGGCCTATACAAAAATAATCATATGAGACCGTCTTTGTAGTTAGTGATCTAAACTTAACCACCAAACTTCTAGCATCTAAAGTAATGTCTAAGTTATTCCATGGCTTAATAACACCCTGGTTAAAGATCAAAACATTAGCCTATCATAAATTATGTGTAAGGTACAGTTTCCATTCCACCGATGACGACGGGTCTTGGTCTGCGAGCAAACTGTAAAGACTGTTCACTTTTTACTAACAGTACTGTCTATTCCGTCACAGACTATTTGATATGTGCATGTTGTAATGGCCTCACTTCTGAACTAGATCCAGAGTTGACAGCCTCTGATTATAGTCTAAGTTAGATATCACAGGCGCGCGGTAGCGCAGTCCTGTGTTAATGGCGACCGGCTAAGTCAATAGAGAATGGCAAAATTCGACTCCTCGCAAATCCGAGAACCCTTAACCGATCGACAAAAATTTGAAACAGGTGATTACGTTCGCGAGAAGACCCCCTGTGCAAAATTTCGTGCAAATATGTCTATTGGGGGCTTGTCGGCAAATGGGTAAAATATAACAGATTTTTTTATTTCCATATATCTTTTTAATGACACGCCTACAGGTCAAATCGGTAGGCGGATTTTTACACGCGATGGCTCAAACGACGCGGTCTCACGCAAGAGTGTGCCATTTTAGGGGTAAAACATTCAAAGTTAATATCTAACCCTTTAAAAATTTTCCCAAAGTCGAAAATTGGGCCCAAAAGTAAATTTAAAAATTTTCGCCCCAAAACGCTCCTGTATAAAATTTTCACCTATAGACAGCTCGGCCCTTAATGGTTATCGTAGCCCTATAAAAGTTGTACAGTGAATAGACTATAAGGCTAGGACAATTCCAAATATTAGGTGTGGTCATTTTAGACCCCGTGCCTACAGATCACGTGACACGGAACATGCGCAGTAAACTTTCGGTTTTTGACATAAACTAAACGCAACAGTTAGGCGATGTGATGGTGAATGATATCATCTAATGAATTTTTGCTGTTTTCGAAGTGTCATTCATTGCCTTTTGCCGTTAACAAACGTATAAAGTGATGTTTTGTACATTTATACATGTACCATTATACAAGTAAGAAACTTGGTGAAGCGTTTCTGATTCCATTTGGAATAATGTCTTTCAGTAAATGATGATTTAGTCAACAAAGTAAAGTGATATTTTAATTTATGTTCTTATTTATTGTGTAAAATAACGTTGGCTAAGAATACGTTGCGAAAAGTTGTGGCATCGCTAACAAACATATAAGACATAGAAGTCGAGAGTGATTGATCTTGGAATAACGAACGTAAGATGAAATAATTGGTGAATTGCGTGATACGTCGCTGTTGACTACAGGATCGCAGAAGCATAGTTAATATCATCAGTTCTACAGTCAGAACGGAACTCACATAGGCAGCCAATGCTAACAAGAGTACTTAAACAGGCTGAGAGAACGTTAATGAGCAACAAAACTTAAACGAGTAAGGCTAGACGTAGGAAATAATCTCGCGATCTTTGCGTTGTTGTTAATGGTGATCTGGTTTCGGCGAAAATCGCTTTCATTTTGTTGAACATTGCGAAATAAAGAATTACAAAATTTACATGTTTTTTTATAGTTTGGTATGTCTAGTCGCCAGACGTCACCACATTCACCTGATTTCGTACACTGTAAAAAGCGACAGAACTAAACGGAACTAAACTGAAATGAAACGAAACGAAATAAAATAAACTGAAATAAAAGTCACAGCGCGTTGTTTTTATTTCAGTTTGGTTTATTTTATTTCATGTCAATTTGTTTTTTAGTTCATTTCATTTCTGTCGCTTTGAACATAAGTCTTATTCATAATTAAAAATTACCCGTTATGTCAAGTAAATAATATAACAGTATCATTTATGACGATGATTCAACAGCCTGGCAGTATGTACATGTAACTGAACTTGTCACTAACGTAACATAAAAGAGATTATTTAAATCATGCGCGTTGACTGTGTCACGTACTGATAAACACTGTGGCGGAAACAAACCCTAACATACAATCGTTGAACAGTTAGGAGCAATAAAGTTCAGTGTAAAAGTTGTTGTATTACCTGTGTTCCAGGAAAAGTTTGGTCATCAGAAACGCTTCGGGGACTGTCATCATATAGTCCTGTTGTGTTGCAGTTGTCGATTTCATCGTTATATGTCGACCTGTCGTCGCCACTTAGTTTATGTTCATCCAGGCTTGCCGTGGATATGAAATTTGCCATCCATATCCATATCCACAGATTTTCCGTGGATATCCATGGATATATTCTCTCTCTCCAAACATTTTTTTGTGAAACTGTTAAAAATAAATAAAAGAAAAAATAAAGCACATTTGCATTGAAATATGATTTTAGAAAAGTATTTCCCGGCTGTCATGAAAATCTACCGTAATTATTTTATTGCCCTTGCTATAGCCGACCGTTAGGTTGAGCCTTGGTTACGATATGTCGTCTTTCAGTCGTCTCTTTAACCGTAACAAATGTATTGTGGCTAAACAGTACGTCGTAAGGAGTTGGCGATACCGTTGGATGGAGCAATAACGACTACCTACATGTATAAGCTGTTAAAAGTAACCATGTCTCTATCTGCAGCTTTTTGCCGCAATTTGGAATGCAGTGTTTCTGCCTGCAGCCGTCACTTACTTGCGCCAAATTACCGTATTTTGTCCTAGCACTGATTTTAGCGTCCAGTATAGCAACGTCACCAGATCTGTATGGGACTGCAGTCACTCTGAAAAATCGCTATCTTTTCGCAACCGGAAGTCGGACACTGGCCTTCAGATATAGGCGGTACGGTCGGCCCATCGCAGCAACAGCTGAGATTTTTGTTCTCAAAGACGCATGTTGCATTCATGTACGCCTACAGGTATATATAGAGTGAACGCTTTGAAGAACACTTGCTTTGTACTTCCTACTAGCATTAAATTTGTCAGGAATCAAAAACGTTTGTAATTTTGTCACCGTTTGATAATAAACGAATGAAAATAATCTCACAAATTGATAGACCGTTTGTTGCCCAAACAACAGTACTAAAGCGCCATAGCTGGATTAAGATCTGTTGCTGCTATAGTGCACATAAATTAATTTAAGCTAACAAAATAATGACGGGCTGATGTCACTGATTATCCATTTGACTCAATAACATAAATAAGCGAGAAAATGAAGAGTAAGAACGACAGACAGAAAAATATTATACAGAGATAAAAACACTTAAATAATTCAGTTTAATTAGCAAATGCGACAGCACAATATTCATGAATATATCCACAGGATGGCTAAAGTCTGATATCCACATATGGATATCCATGGATATATCCATGGATATCCATATCCACGACAAGCCTGTGTTCATCTCAGGTCAATCAATTCACTCTGACAAGCCACTGTACGCGGGAGTAAACTGAGCTTTTCCATTTTTGTTGTTAGACATTTAATGAGTTACTTTAAATAAGTACCCACTCTTATACCATACCATTCTGTTGCAGATGTAAATCCTGTGCGAAAAAAAACAACATTAAACATAAGCTCAAGCAAAAATTAGCATTACAAATTAAACTATTCATTTAGAATTTAATCACGTCGTACGATAACAAAATAGCTGACAATAACGCATTTGATTGAGTAGCGCAGTTATTTATTGTGTTTCTTTTTTAAATAGGTTTTTTGGTTGTTGTTTTTTTCTTCTTTTCTTTTCTTATTTTTGGTTTTTACTATTCTTTCTCACTTTTAGTTTTTTTCAATTTTGTAATTTCATGATTAGTTGATGTACGATCAAGCTTTTTATTTTCAAAAACTCGCCTTTAGTCTGCAGCAGTGTGGGCGTATATCAAAGTGAAGCTTGGTTCTCGTGACATGCAGTACTGCGTGATGCTGTCCAACCAGTCACTGCAGTGTGCGCCGGATTGTTCACTCCGCCATCTGACCATCAAGCTTGCATGTATCTCCGTCGTTTACGGCAGCTCGCTGGACTTCCACTTCGCAGAATTGTTTAATTTGTACTCGTCTATGGTTCACGTCGTAAACAGAATAGTTCTACATTTCTGATCATCCGATCGTGCACCGAAAATCATGCATCGCTACCATTTCATTCAGTCAGGTCGTCTAAGCCGTTTTGTGTTGTTTCTGCGTTTTTGTTTGTTTACGTCAACATTTAGGCTAAGTGTATTATTGACATAGGCCTATCTATCTATGTCTTAGTACATTTTGGCGGACAAAACAACTAGAGCTTGGCTAGGAAGCTGATGCTTGTAATGAGCTATATATTGTTAAATTTGTCGACTTACAGCGCCTCCGCATTTCCTGACCGCTGACACGCTGTGGTTTATTGAACATTTTGTGGAAGGTAATTTCGTGCTGTGCTATGTGTAAAATAAGAGAAAACGTGCGCCATAAATTTTTCATTAAAAGGGTACAAATTACAGAGAGTTTGGGGTCCTCAGGAGTTTATGGACGAATATGATTTGAGACTGCAAGAGACTTTAAGAAGCCCTGGCTGCGTCTGTGTGTAAAGTTATTCTGTCTTGCGTATGCTATTTCACGTGTTTCATTTTGCCTAGTTTTCGTTGTCAATTCAATGGGCTGTACGCCCCGTAAACAAATAGTAGCGGAGAATCCTGCATTACGAGCGTAAAATTGCTATTTTCATAATTTCAGCCTTGGTTATTAACTTTATAGATTTTTTAAAGCGCCGCAGCGCTACGGTGGCGAGGCGGCGTGTGGACCGTTATTAATACTTGCAGTTAAGAGAAAGGAACAATAATATTGAAAACAAAGAACCGACAATGTTACTGCGGCAGGAATTAAAACCACCTCCAGATTCACGAGCAGACATGCAGATGCCTTTTCGCTGTTATTAATAAAATTAGTCATAGCTCAAACTAAAGATTCAAGATGCTCTACCCCCGCCCCACATTGAGTCCAGTTAACGTACTCTATATGAATGGTGCTATGAGCGACTGTTGCTGTATGTAACAGTTTGGAAATGTTTCAGTTCGGATAGTGAGGTGTTATTGTCCTGTTTAACTGTAACAGTGGACATCTTGTTAGACGGAAAAATTTGTTCATTTCCGTTTAGGCGAGCTGCGCCATGGCGGCGCAATTTTCTGAATGACGTCATTGGGAGAGAAGATCAATACTGCGATTGTGCAGAGTCTGAGAAGGCGCTGCTGTGATTGGTCGACAGGCTGTGACGACGCGACGCCCGCCACTACGCACGCCAGTTCCCAGTCTTCACAACGACAACTCAACCGCCCACCCACGTCGACCAACACTCGTGCTGCCGATTCCGCTAAGATAGAAGAAAAGTCCAGGAAAGTAGCTAAGCTGGCGTAGGCCGAGAGAGAGAGAGAGACGACATACGGGCACATGCGCCGTCAATGACGCGCGACAGTTGTGCGTCGTGTGTGGTCCAAGCAATAGCGTCGTCGTTGTCGTTGTCGTTGTTGTCGTCGTACTCTGACGTCGTCGTATCCGCGAGTCTGCCGGCAGATTCTCCGCCGTGGACATCGGTGTACAAAGCGCAGGACAGGAAGCCAGTGACCGCCAAGTCGCGCCGCCGCCGCCGCCGTGCCTGTCCTCGGCGGTGTACAGTCGGCGCCGTGACACTACGGACGAAGATGATGATGTCGGAGACTTAACGATGAAGTTTGCCACGCTAGATACGTTTGTTTGCGTGCCAAGTCTGCTCTCATCTAACTCAAGCTACGAGCAAGCGACCACCAGCGAGAGGACTACAGGACTGTCAGGTAACGTCAGGTTTAATGACTGATGATTTACACTATATGACTAATTTTGTGACTGTTGAAGCAATTAATTTTAACCCAGGTTAACAACAAGAACGACAACAAAGATATTGATAACTAAAAGCGATCAGAGCACTGAAACATTCGCCGATAAACAATACTGTATCCTTTAGAAATCTCCTGCATTCGGGTCCGGATCGTTGTCATATTGTAGGCTACACACTCAGTCCTTAGGGGCTATAATCTACTCCTCTAGAAAATGTTATCAAAATCTGTCGTGAACTTTCCAACTGCTGCTGCTGCAGTTTGCGACATTATGACTGAACATTTAACAGCGTTCCTGCTTCAAAAGATAGGCTTGCAACATCTGTCCACGAATAGTAGCTATCTTGTTACACCATGTGGCAAAAACTGTGAAATAGTTCTTCGTTTACTCTACAGGCTACACATTAGATTTTTGCATGCATGGATAATTTAATTGAGAAAAGTAATTGCACTTGATAAATCATTTTGTTCAACTTGTTGTCGTCAATATATCAGTGGAGCAGACAAGGGGCAGCCCAGAGGGCCCAGGCACCCAATTCCCAGACAAGACATAAACACACGTTTAAATAGCAGTATATGTACCAACTTGGGCAATTTATTCTAAGAAAAATAATTGAAATCTGTCCACTGGATCCCATATTTTAAAGCTATAGTGCACCAAATTCGATTTGGACTGGGGCTTCGCTTCACACGACGCTGGGGAGCTCACAGCGCTCTTCCATATTCTCTGGCTAAATTTATAGGGGTCATATTTCTAAAAAGAAGAAAAGTAAAAAGAAAGAAAAAAAGGAAAAAGGTAAGGAAAAAAACAAGAAGCTTAGCTAAGGCTAGGAAAAGCCGATCGTACCGCTTACGTCTGAACCCCGGCCTCCGATTTTCAGTCACGGAGAGAAAGCGATTTGTCAGAGGTAAGACAGTTCCATACACGCTGTGTTAACGGATGAACGCTAGTATAACAGCGTCGCACGTAAATAGCTACTGTTCCATGCACGTAGTCATCTCGCTATTTGTATACAGCTACAAAGTAAATGAATAAGGAAAGTATCGGACGCAGGTTTTGCAAATATTTCCAACAATAAAAACGCTTTGCTCGGGAAGACACGCTACAGCCTCTACAGTTCCTATTGCAGTACTGATCTTCAAGGTCATTCAAGGTAAATGATTTTCATGTCATGTGAAAACCAATATGCGACTTTCTATTAGTAATCAATAGCAACTTAGGCGGTCGACCACTTAGGCTTTATCTCGCACCGTTTAGCCGCAATAGCACGTAACGGCCTTCAAAGTTATTTAAAGTCAATAATTTTCATTGATCTGCCAGAGAGTATGCCACTTTCTATTAGTGATTAATAGTAACCTAGGTATCTTTCACCCTTTGCGGGATACGGCCACTTAGCTTTAAACATTTAATTCAACATTTCGGCCAAACCGCTGCAGATTATTATTAACAGCTTATAGGAAGTTATCACCGCCCTATTCGCTGGTACCATTGCCGACCCTTTACGATTTACCGTTCACCCACAATACCGCATGATTGGCTTATCGCAGTGCGTTATTACCCTTCAAGGTCATCTAAGGTCAATTATTTATACCTCATTCGAAAGCCAGTATCCGATTTCTTATTAGTAATCAGTGGCAACTTACGTTCTATCTCGCACCGTTTAGCCACAGTAAATCCGTGACAGACGGACAGACAGACGACGGACGGATGACAACTCATGCCAATAGCTCGATTTTTGCTAAAATACGGTCGGCTAAAAAGAAAAAAGGAGAGAACAAGAAAGAAAGAATTGTTCACTTTTCTGAGATTTGAAAACGCAGAAAACCACGGATATTTGCGTTGTCTTTGCAAAAATAAAGTCAGTCGGTGACGGCGCAAAGTGCATAGGCATATATTATTTTGATTTCTGCAACTAAGTTCGTAATAGCAGCGTGTATGCGACAGTTTAAATCACAAGCGTGAAGCACTCTGGTAGAAATCACATCGGTTTAACCAAAAACCTTGGTCACTTTTTCGTTGGGGTGTCAAAATTTCGTTGGCGTATATATCCTTCCACAAGGGAGTTAAATAATTTTCTGAGTAAATTTTTTTTAGAAGATGAGGGTGTTTTTATAAAGCTGTGTATTGTTGCGTTTTTAGATGTTTTCAGTAATTTCTGCAAACATGATGTAGGTAAGTAAGTAAGCGAGGACGGAAAGTTAAAAGGCGCCATCAGTACGTGCTGCGATTAAAAATAACAGAACAAATTTTTTTTGCAGCTGGTGCAACTGTTCAGAGTAAATGTCTGTTATTCTTGGATGCGTTTTGTAGCCAATTCGTAAAGAGTGTGCTTGAGTTTTGCCAGTTTGCCAGCTACGTGCATGGTGATTTGCTGTCAAAGTGTCACGGCTTTTCGTATTTATTTATTCATGTTTCCAAAGACTGTCAGGTGACAGCTTAGACTGTAGAAAGATTTCGACAGCCAGAGTCAATGCAATGTCGAGTAGCAGCAGCAGCAGCAGCTCTGTGTGATAACGATCATTTACTGGCACAGCAGAATGATGGCGACAGTCGACTGAGTACGATTTCTGTCCCGAGGCGCCGGCGGCGGCGTCTTTGCTCGCACATAAATTTGCTCGGCAGCGATGGCGATGGACTGCAGTAGTACAGTGACCGCTCCTCGGCTCCGCTGCGGTGACAGCAGATCCATACCGAGGAGCTGTAGACGGCAGGCGACCGATTCAATTATGCAATGTGGTTGTTGGCTGCGGCGATGCAAAGCCTCGGGCTTTGACGACTGACTGACTGCAGCGTCCGCAGCACGCACTCATGCAGCGCTAGATTCCGTCTTATTGATCCAGTTCATTCAGAAGCTGCGCCATGCGGCATCACCGTGCAGTTACACGCCGCTACCGCAGTCCGCCACCGCCACCGCCGCCGCCGCCGCCGCCGACGACGACGACGACGGAAACTGCGACCAATTGGCACAGGCTCGCGATGATTTATCTCAAACCTCATTCGTAAACGATGACTTACAGTAATGCTTTTTATAGATTACTGCAGGCGATTATCGCCCGTCTTCTCTGCGCTCACGGTATAGCTGTAAGCAAAGATGATCTTCGTCCGTGCGCAGGCGTATGACCACATGTAATTACGCTAAATTTATTTCGATTATTTTTGTGCAATTTAAATATCGGCGTAATTTTTTCTAACGATTCTATCAGGTGTACCTAGGGTGTTCTAAAGTTATGTACAACAATAATACACTGTGTCTCAAAAAACATTCCGAACATTTTCAATTATAACTTGTAGAGGAATTATCGGATTTTAATTATTTTTGGTAAGAATATTTTTGAGACAACTGGACATCGAATCACTGTGTAGTTTTCCACCTCACCCAACGTCTGTTTTTGCAGTATTTGGAAAAATCAGCACCAACGAAATATAGCATTTTTATCTAAAGTGTTATAATTACTTAATCTAAATAACGCACAAAAACACATTTTGTTCACATTTTTGGCACTTTGACACTTTATCCAGTTGTTTCGTTTTTTAGCAGCCTGCATTAAAATTAATCGAAATGTTGGCCTATTGTACAAACACAGGCATGGACACGATTTCTCCATTCAGTGACATCAGTATCGATAATGTTATGCTCCATACTAATTCACATTTCACTCGTTGCTTCTTGGATTTATAAACATTTCTGAACGTTATTTGGTAGACACACTGCTGCACGACAGTCAAACATTGTAATTTACTGGCTTTTGCGGGCCACAGATCTCGATAGATGGAACTTATCGACCTTTTTCGTTCATTTAACGCGTATTTTGCTTGATCTGTTGTTTCTAGGTAATGCAGAAACCGACATTAAATGAGGTGGAAACTTAAACAGTAATTTAATAGCCAGTTTTGTCAGAAGTATTTGTGCCAAAATTATTAAAATCCGATAATCGTGCTTCAAGTTACGGTCAATAATTTAATAATATTGGGGATGTTCCTTACCGCGTTTTTTGTTTATTTCAATGCATATTTCGCTTGTTTTCTTTCCATTGGTAGTGCGAAAGCAGGCATTTGGCGAGGTGATAAATTGAACGGTCATTTGATGGCAAGTTGTGTTAGAAACAATTACACCAAAAATTACGAGAATTTGATAATTTTTGTTCACGTTAAAATCGAAAAAGTCCTAGATGTTTTTGAGACACGTTGTAGAAAACATTATACGAGAAAAGCGCAGTGCGGTGAGTGCGCCACGTTCACGTTTTACAAGTACGTTCACTTGACAAAACGACGATTGCAAATGACTAATGGAATAGGAAACAAAAACAGGGCAAAATAATTGTTAGGCCGGTATAGAACATGATTGATTAGTGAGGCTTTATGTTGACGTCGGAAGAAGGATCAGTGGTCGTTGGAAGCAAAAAATTTATCTGACGCTGTCAGTAGTTGCTTTCTCATTTGTCGCAATCATGTTGTCAAGGCGCGTAGCATCACAAAGCATCGCAGTGCAAATGTTTTCGCTGTTCGTCCGGCAGTCCGTTTTTATTTTATTACCATTTTTCACGACCTACTTTGTCATTCTCGAATGTCGCTTCGTAATGGTTCAAACGTTTCGCATCTGTTTGATTACCCGCGATATTTTCGAAAAGTCTGCGCTATATTTCTAAGATTAAGATGAACGTACCGTCGATCGCAGTCAAGTGATAAGTACGTTTCAACACGGGCTAGAGTTTATTATGGCCGGTAACTCTAAATGATGTTTTCGTTGATTCCGTATCGTGCATTTCTCTGCTACAACTAAGCTTGTAGGCCTAGCTATATCACTTTTTGAATGGCTGATGTCTACACGTCGCAGTAGTAGCAATTCTAAATATCGATAATCTGATATCAACATGTCTAAATAACGATATGACACGAAATACAGATATTTCATGATAGAATCCTTAGTACGTAAAACTCCGGTTGTACTTGCACATTGATTTCTCGTTTGCTTTGTTTTTGCATCTTTTGTTGCTATCTTGAGTTTCCATCGTACGCATAAGTATGTTTATCAACCATCTTTTTTATTGTCTGTTCAGGACAGAGTATAAAATCACCCGAGTGTCCGTGCGTCCGTGCATCCAACTTTTCTTAAGCTCTCTTCTTTCCACGTTCTCTTTCTTTCCCTACCCCTTTCCCTTCCCCTTCTCCATCCCCTTTTTTCCTTCCGCTTTCCCTTGCCCTTTTCTTTTCTCCATTTTTTCTTTTCTCGTTTCCTTTTCTTTTCCTTTTCCCTTTCGCTTCCCCTTTCTTTTACCTTTCGCTTCTCCTTCCCTTTATTTTTCCTTCCTTCTTCGCTTCCTCTTTCCCTTCCTTTTTTCTTCCCTTATTTTTTTCTTTTTTCCTCTTTCCCTTTTCTTTTCTCTTACCCTTCTCTTTTTCCTTTTTTCCTTTTCCTTTTCTTTCCATTTTCTTTTCCCTTTCCTTTATCTTCTATTCTTTTTCTCCTTCCCCTTTTCCTTTCTTTTCCCTTTCCACTTTCCCTTTCTCTATTCTTTTCCCCTTTACACTTTCTCTTTCCCTTCTTCCATCTTTTTTTTCTGTTCACGTCCGTGCGTCCAATATTTGAGGCGCCATATCTCCATAAGGGTGCCAGATAGACGCATGGTCACTATGGACCACCCATAGGAAGTCGACCCCCTGAGTCGAATGGTCACGTGACCGATGACGTCACGTGACCCCAAAAAGTCAAGGTCGTGACTTCATTATTTTTGAGACAGCACTTAAACTTTTTAATTTTTACCACTGGTCAACACAGTTCACTCATTTAATTTGTACGGACTTTACTGTTAGCTATCGTGATGCATTGGACAGACTCCGTGTTCGTTTAAACAGTATCTTGTCTATTTATATGTACTTCACTCAGCATTGTTATTTTTCACACAAATGCAACCACGGTCTTCTCTGCATTGTAAGAGAGCACAGTCGTTTCCTGTGTCTTGGCCGCGATATATCGCCGATAAATGTCATAGTTTCTCCTTTACTGTTCTGCTGCTTTCAAGTAAAAAGCCGAAAATCCACGTAAGAAATGGCATCTGCCAAATCATAACAGCCATCAGGCTTGTATCAAAAGTGGGTGGAAAAGGGCTGATGTTGGTCCAGATATCGTGTTGTCGGTTGTGACTGGCGGTGGCTTGTTTACACTTCACAGCTTACGTGCACCTGCGGGCATTCTTGTCAATGGGAAAACATTCATCTCGTGACAGCAGCAGCAGCAGCAGCAGCAGCACGGCCTTCAGTGACGAGTCGATTGAGCTACGGTGCCCTCGAGACTCGACAAGAACTCATTGCTTTCTCTACAGGCCTTCTCATCATCTCCGCCCACGAGTCTGTCAGTTGCCACATCCTTATCTTGCATTTTTTGTAATTCGGTGAAAGAATGTTTGCAGCAAAAGTACTTTAAACACCGACTCCATACCGCATCAACGGGTTGTCTTGTAGGTAACAATCGTTCATTGAAAACTATATGTATGCCAACTTTTGCAAAAGTTTGAATGACGAGACACTGAAAATTATCCACAATTACTTAATTATTCAAAAAGTACATTTTTTTCATAAACTACATTTTTACAGTTGTGTTCATTAATTTCGCAAATTGTTTTTACGTTATATAAGTCTACGCGGCTATGCCAAATAGCCTATGTGTTTTAGAAGCGTTCCACGCAGCTAAACCAGTTTCAGTTTTTGATATCAATATAGAAAAAAACATACGAGAATTGCATGTTAGTGTGTCTGGTCCATGTTTTAAGTATTTTATTCCGCTGCATTTTCTGCAAACAAACGTACTTAATTTATTTATAATTAGCCGAAAATAAAAAAAATATCCGTTTTATTTTTTTATTTTTCAGTCCTCATCTGCAATGTAGACGTCAACTGCACAATCACGCTGCATTCGGTTACCGCTCCATTGTTATTGTTATTCTTCTTCACAGAAAGATCCGGGTACGCCATTGCACTTGCTGACGACGAAGAAGCGCTGTAATGAAGAGCAGCGGTACGGAGGATTTGAACGTCGTACCACTCGCTACGAGTACTAAGTACGCCCAGGAAGTCGTACCTGCTACGAGTACTAGGGGGCGGCGACGTACCACTGTGCAGTGTGCAGTGTATGAGGCAGAAATTGATTGTGCTACATCAGAAGAGCTGCAGTGTCAGCGTCAGAAAGCTACAGTAGTCGTTCTCCGTCCATCTCAGCACGGTCTCAGTTGTAAGCTCGGCTTTGCAGTGCTGCACGTGACACACGACGCTTTGCTGATCGATAACTGTTCCCTTCTTCCCGTCAGCGCCACGCTGTGTTCTATCGATTTGCCCGTAACCGCACTAAGACGCACTCCAGCCGCCGAGCAGGTGCTCCCGATCTGTTTGTTTGTTTGTACGTTTTTATTCACCGTCAGCGGTCGACTGAACGAGAAATAAGTAAATACTGAATGACAAGCAAACACAAATAAAAACACACGGGAATGGAATGGTAAAAATAAAAAAGGAGTTTTTAATGTGTTAAAGTTTTACAAGAAAAGGTAAACTACGAGGGCGTTCAATAAGTTTCAGGACTACGTCCGTAATACAACGACAGTAAATCGCACATTTCTGACAATTATGTTATTTTTTAACATATTCTTCCTGCAGTTCACTGCAATGTTCCTATTGTTCTACAAGTCGGCTGGAACCCGTAGCATTAAGTTTTTTTATTGGCACTTGTAGAAATTTTCGGACATAATGCTGTAGAACATCTTCATCGTTTTTACACTTAAATATGTTAAAAACTTACCAGTTTACAACTGTGTGTAAGGACGATGTGATGATATCAGTCCTCTAAAACAGCAAAAATCATTTGGGTAACCTTAGATG
>Ga0056128_1004297_pt1 | contig 17781 bp, 13 predicted proteins | sample WorMetLIZISLAND2_FD_71113 | JGI IMG/M metagenome (GOLD analysis project Ga0056128, IMG submission 71113) | Marine gutless worms symbiont microbial communities from Max Planck institute for Marine Microbiology, Germany - Olavius geniculatus... ... | reverse complement strand
ACTGTGTGTCAATGTGCTGCTGAATAATATCACCTTTTGTAATTTTTGCTGTTTTCGATGTGCAAGTCCTTAAATGTTGCCGTTAACAAGTGTATAAACTAATGTTTTGTACATTTATTGTTGTTAACGACCAAACTACAACTTCTGCATTTCACAACGTTGTGTAGCAGCAGTATTTATACGAGGTGGACATCTATGTCAAGTTTTTTTTTGATGTTGCATACTAAAAATTATTAAAATCATCGATGTTTTACGAAGCTATCAAAAATGAAAGTGGCTTGATTTTTTGAGACAGGGTGTACTGTACATATTTATATACTGTAGGCCTATATACTGAGCTAGCCATACAGCGACACAATTCGTCATATCACAGTTTCAGCGGGGGGTGCAGGGGTGAAGCGTCAATCATGGTAGGGTGGCAAGCTCACTCCCGAATATTTGGACATGTTCTAGCTGTAGTGTAGCCAAATATTGCAATTTTTTCACTGAACGTCATGTCGTGGAGAAAGCAGAAAAAACGACCAGAAATTTTCCCCATCGCATGCTACGCAATCGTTCCCACAGAAGTGTTCTGTGATGCTAAGATGTGCCGAATTTATTTTTGGCCTATTCCGGGAAGCTCACAACGTTTGCGTAGACTTCATAATCCACTGCAATTGGAGATATCATTTGGCCTTGTTATCGGAGCTTGGCGCTTAGATCTTCGGGCCCTCGATATTGCCGACGGTTAGACGCCACTGCATGCTTCTCTCATTGATTACTGACTGCAGCGACCCGCAGTTCATTCGCTGCCGATTCGTTCCACTGACTGAACGATGAACGACAGATATACAAACAAGAATAGATTAGGCATAGATGTAAAAAAAGTTTTGTTACGTTTTTTAACTTTTTTTTACTTTCTTGGCGTTTTTAAAATTTTTTTTAAAACGTTTGTCAAAATTTGAAAATTCTACCGAGAACGTCGAGAAAGGCTTTTAAAGCCACACAAACGAATTAATAGGCTATAGTTGTGGTAGTTTACTTACTTTGTCGTGGTCTTATAACTACACGGTTGAATTGAAATTGAATAAAATTTCATCTCTTTCTTTAGTTCTAGCTGTACTGCAATTACAGCATTAGGTTTTAGGCAAGAAGTAAAACAAGTTAAAGCTAACATTTTTTGTCAACGTTTTTAAACGTTTTAAAAAATTTTAGCCATTTTTAAAAATGTTTTTTAACGTTTTAAAATTTTTTTTTTGGAACTTTTTTTTACATTTATGAGATTAGGCGCCGTGCAGAGGATGGAAAGAATAATATTTATTTGTCATACGAAATACACGCGTACTTATCAACAATATAAACTTAAAGAAAAGCCGATGCTTATCAAAGCTGGCAAAAATGTAACTTAAGTAAAATAATTAAAAGGTAAAACCGTGAATAAAAAAATTATAATGTTGCACAAAAAACGTCGGCAAAACAAATAATGTATCAGATGTTAAAGTAATAGATTTGTGCAACGGTGCAACAGATATTGCAGTCAGCCAGAATAGAGAAAACTTAATAAAAACATAATTTATATACTACCATAAAACATTCCTTAAGTTTAGCCTATGCGTGAAATTAATCGTTTTCTTTAAACTTGATAAAATCCTCTAGTAGTTGATAACACACATCACAACATTTACAAATTTATTACTTTACAACTATAACAAAAATTAACAGTTAATATAAAGTCAGTGCCACTCAGTTTTTGTGCTGCTACATTCACGCAAAAACGAACAGTTTGACAATAACATAATCCGTACATTTATTTGACGAGCATGACTATAATTATTAAGACAAAAACAACGAAAGAGATCAAATATGCCAGTCTTCAAAAAAATGGCTAAAAATTCAACAACAAAATAAAAAAATGTAAAATTCGGAGAACTCAACAAAAGAACAACTATAACGTACGAGTATAGCGTAATAGTTTTTGCTAATTTATGGCCACGTGAGACGAAATGCTCCATTTGCATAATATTATTGAGACGCACGCGGAAAACGAATTTCAGTTACGTGACAGCATGACTGAGAGTAGGCCCACTCGTACATTACGCTCGGTCGCTGAAGCATTGACGACGTACAGTAGACCAATGACCTGATTTGCCTAGCTTAGTCTGAACATATACACCAATAATTATTGTTTTTATTCCTTTTTCTGCTGTCGATCAAACACAGGCACACCGAGCGAGACAGGCCGCGGTTGCATGTTGACTGCAAAGGCAGTAACTAAACAATATCGAGAATGCCAGTAGAGACATATTAGGATTTTTCGATAGAACTTCCCGTTTCAACCCTTTGTGGTGTAATATTTCTTTACTAATGGCGTTTTTGGTTTTCGTTTCTCGGAAACATAAATTACATTTTTAGGTTGAAAAATAACAAAAACTACATAAAAACAAGTAATTTTAGCAAAGCTCATGAGACGCGCGAGAGTTTTTTTTTCGCAGGTTGTCTTGATCTATCTATATTCATTTCGACGTAATTCACTCTTGAAATCTACGCCACGCCGCAGTTTAAGGTCATTCAAGGTCATCGATGTTTGCACCAAAAAGCTTGTCACTATTGCTTGTTATGATAAGCAGCATGTCTTTTCCTATCTTCAACCGTTTTCACGCTACACGAGCCTATAGCTGTAAAATAACCACTTTTAGGGGGTAGCTGTCTTTGATGCTACACCGGACTTCTTAAACTCGGGGATGGGGACTTAAAATGAGAAAATCTACGTTTAATGCTGAAAATTTCATATGCAGGTTGTCTTGGTCTATCTCCAACAATTTCGTCGCAATTTACTGTTGAAATGTGCACCGCGGACAAAAATTGCGAACAAAATCACCAATGGTTCAAAGTCGTTCAAGGTCATCGATGTTGATGGTTTTGAAAAGCCTGTCGCCAGTGCTTGTCATGATATGCAGCAAGTCTGTACCTATCTGCAACCGTTTTCACACTATATGAGCCAATAGCGGCAAATAGATTCAATTAAAAACTAAAATTATTGTATAGTAAAGACTAAAACTATAACTGTCATCTAATAAACAGTATAAAAACTAAAACTAATTTGTAAACCGAAATATTTTTGGTGGTTGACTGGCGATCAGTAGAGGCCTATGTAGAGTGTAGATCGCTTTCTAGCTGGCTAGCACACTGGTCGCAGTATGTCACTCGCAGCCTTCCGGGTGTCGTAACGCAGTTCGCACACTTAATAGACGGTCGCCGTCGTGCTCGTGGCTGCATTGTTCGACGGTGCTGCAATACTTATGACCGCACGTCTGCACAGCAGCCGCATTGCACTCCACTCATCAGCCAACATCAGTCGGTCTCCGCCGGTGATGGGCAGCAGATCTGAAGACATATTCCACCTGCAACATCTCAGGGTTCCTAAATTTCAGATTCCGATCACAGTCTTTAACCTCAAATTTCTCAAAGCTCAAAACCTTTGCTTGTAATTTCAAAATCGAATCTCGAATCACGATTACGTACCGTTGTACTAACAAGTAGGCCTAGCGACACAACAAATATAGGACAAGCAATGCGTTCGTTAAAAACAAAAGTCTGCGAACGATTTGTCTTATTTTCTATTGCAAGCACCAAGGCTGAACTATTCCCGTTGAAGGGATAAGCCAAACCTGCAATTTTACGTGGAACCTCGCACGTAAGAAACAAAATCGCGAAAGTGTAAATGGAAACAAATTCCACTTTCAAATTGAATTGGCAACATAATAAAATTCTAATTCTAGTCGAGTCACGACTGATTTTGCCCAGCACTGATCTCTAAGCTCAGTCGCCTATGTTCCGCACTGGTATTGATGGCTACATATTAGCCAGTGACACGTGGTGACACCCAGCAGCTATTATACGGCGCAGCGCTAAGTAGTCAATTTGACTGGATTATTGCCGACCACTCACTGTGAATGCGGTCGGTGCACAATACGGTGTCAGAACAACGAACTCACTCAGCTGTCGTACAAAACCCGTGAGTCACTCTGCATCATTTGAACACCTTAGTACGCATAGAATTATGATTTAATTTTCGTTTCTTCATTTTCTGCTCTTTGTAAAGTAAAAGTGAAGTACTTGCTGTCGCGCTGCTTGCATTAGAGACCCGTGGCCAAAAGTGCCAACTGATTGGCATCGGCTAATGATATCGCGGTGCATTATGTGGCAATCCATTGCCCGCGTCCACAAACAATTTGACCCGTGATACCGTAAGCAGACATACCAACGCTTCAGTCAGCCTTCTTTCTACCTATGTGTCGTAACTTATTTTTCCCGCTGGTGGTAGGAGGTTAAGTTGATCTTAGCACACATGTTGAGAGTGAAGTTTATTCGTAAGACAGCGAACGACGCAAGACAGCTAAAATGACAGCTGTCGTTGCTTAGCGCATTCTGGGGAATGTAATTACGTTGTTCCCGTAAAGTAAAACTTGCAAGATGTGAAAAATGACAGACGTGGACGCATTCAGCGCTGCAATTAACGAGAATGTTTGGAGTAATTTAACGAGCAGATCAGAGTTACTCAGAGGTGACGTTCAGTCGACTTCGGTTGTCGACATCAACGCCGGAACGCCCCCGGGTGCTACAATTTCCAGCAACGTTCATTACAATATACACTTATCTACGCTACTGGGAGGCGACACTTTAAAACGGGTGGTTTCATACCGGGTCCGCCACGCTGGCGACAAGATGGTGTAACAGGCTGGTGTCGGTGGTCTGGACGGTAGGACGCTGGATATGCGATCGTTGGTTCGACTTTTGGTTGTGTCGCTATCAATTTGTTGGAAAACTCGTTGTGTTGCATGCGTTGGTCTGATTATTTCAGTACAAGGTAGTAATGTTGTTGATATTTAAGAACTAGTTAAACGTTACTCATAATTTTTTCATTATGCTTAGGCCTATTTATGTTGCTATCGTTTTGTGACGAATAGACCTAAAAATTTTAGAATTTAAATCCTTCTTAGGCGTTTTTACGTCATCGGGCCTAATCCACAGCTGCCGGTGGGGATCTGTTCGGGACTAGAATTGCGGAGATGGCGGACGACAGCAAAGCTTGATACAAGTGCTAGTGCATCACAATTACCGGCAGTGAAAGCACCGCTCACAGCGAAGGCAAAACCGAACCACCCCCCTCCCGAACACAATCTTCTCAGCTTTCCCCTCCCCTTTTTACTGAACTACACGGTGTTTCATAAAAAGGCACCCCCTTTTTCTTTCTTTCATAATTTAGTCAAATAACGATCAATTTACACAAAAATTTTTACCAGATGTAGCCGAAAAAATACTGTTTCAACATATTTGGACAAAATAGAGCTTTTAGTTTAATATATGTTTCGCTAGTCGTGACGTAATGCTGACGACATAGTGTGCCGCGAGAACAAACTGGCTTGTCACAACCGGTGCTGACAGACTTGCTGAATAGTTGCTTTGCGTCGATGGTGAACTTTATCTGGTTCACTGATGACAAACTGTTGAAGTTTTACTATTGTAGCCACAAAAATGCCCCAAACGATCACTTTCACACACTTGTGCGGATAGCTCAACTTTTACACCTTCCAGCAAGACAGTGCACTAGCATGCACCGCTTGCAAAATGGTTGAGTTTTTGGATTTCAAGACGCCAGATTTTATGCTCCCATGTTGCTTAGTGCTGAAGTACAATAAACATCTTTCATCACTGAACAAGATAAAGTTTGCCATCGAAGCAGGGCAACAACTGACAGAACCAGCTGCAAAAAGTCAGTTTGTACTCACGACACAGTATGACGTCAGCATTACATCACGACTAGCAAAGAATATTTAACCAACGGTCACATTTTGTTAAAATGTTTTGAATTAGTATTTCTTTAGCTACGTCTGCTCAAAATTTCATGCAAATTGATCACCATTCGACTGAAACAAAAAGGTGCCTTTTTTATGAAACACCGTGTATATAGGACATAACCCCACAATAAGACAGAACCCTCCTTAGGTTAGTGATGGTGATAATGATGGAGTCTCTTGTCTTGTCAGACAGACGAGTCTGTGATTATCTGAGTATTTGGTTACCGACAGTAGTATCAAGAGTTCTCCTGTATAGGGTGTCAGGCCGATTTTTGCTGCGTTGCGGTCAGCGTCCATCAACTACAAACGTATATAGTGAATGTAAGTAATACAATACGATTTAATTAACTACACTGTGTTCCCACAAAACGTCCTACTTTTTATTGTTTATATTTTAGCTAATTTTTAACCGATTTTCAGAATTTTTAGTGATGCATTTTGTGGACAATTACACACCACACATTAACTGTATCGCTGCACTACATCGTGAAATATTGATGGAAGAAAAACTAACAATAATAGACAGCAAGCGTTTTGGTAAACAAAATACACTTTGGATCAAAAATGCAGTGAATGATCTATACTATGCAAGGCTTTGTTAGATCCGTTTCTTCGGATCTTTGGCGTGTTGAACGTATATGTTTGTTTCTAGCCTTTGTGGTTTCGTAAGCCTACCATTTCAACTGTATTATTGCTAATTGTCCAATGAAAGAATTGTAAAAATTGATAAATATTTAGCAAAGACATAAAAACGACATAGTGGGACGTTTTTGGGACACAGTGTAGATCATACACAACTGCGAAATCACTTGATCTTATGACACCGTGCAACTTCATTTACAGCAAGACATAGCATTCATTCATTCATTCATTCATTCAAAGTTTAATAAAAACAGACAAAACGCTGTTACACAATGAAAACGAGTGGAGCTCAATGAAACTACGAATAGTCCAAGCTAGTCTAATACAAATTGTCATTATAGAGCATTCTTATAATAAAGTTTTTGTCATTGGTGACTGATGTACGATCAGGAAGTTCAAAGTTGTGACTTCGGTCGCGAAGACTATCGTGCTGCTCGGAATCTACACGGTGTTTCATAAAAAATGGCGCTCTTTTTCTTTCTTTCACAATCCCCTCAAATGACGATCAATTTACACGAAATTTTTACCAAATGTAGCTGAAGAAATAATGGTTTAAAATATTATGATAAAATATGCCGTTAGTTAAATATTCTTTGCTAATCGTGATGTAACGCTGACGTCATAATGTGCCGCAAGTACAAACATGGTCTTGTCACAACCGGCGCTGACAGTTGCTAAATAGCTGCCTGTTTCGATAGTGAACTTTTTACTGACGACAAACTGATAAATTTTTACCATTGCAGCCACAAAGCGCCCAAAATGATCAGTTTCACACACTCGTGAGGGATAGCTTGACTTTTACACCTTTCAGTGAACCAAAGAAAGTTCACCATTGAAGCAAGGTAGCAACTGACAACACCATTTGAGACAAGTAAGCTTGTACTCACGACACATTATGACTTCATTGTTACATCACGACTAGCAAAAAATATTTAACTAACGGCCATATTTTGTTGAAATATTTTGAAATAGTGTTTTTTCAGCTATAGCTAGTGATCACTATTTGCCTGAGTTATAAAAGAAATAAAAAGGGCACCTTTTTAATGAAACACCGTGTATTTTGTGGCCCTGTAATTCCAGAGTGTGACAAAAGGCTTGCAAAACATGAAAGCCATTAGCCCTTTCATGGGGACCCTGACATTTTTGCGACAACCTGTAATTTCACAGTTTAATTACGTAGCCTATGTGTTGTGCACATCAGCGTCCTAGAAGGACGGACGACAAGTCTACTCGGACGACGGCAGGAGAAGAGCTCGGAGGCAACACGACGTTCTCGTCGGTCGAAAGTTCACCCTACTACCGACCGGTCTCGTTTCCAGCGCGGCCTGCGGGGATTCAGTCTCGGCCGTCGGTCGCTAGCGGCGGAGGTTGCGGTGGTGGTGGTAATCTGAGCGGGTCGTTCGCGTCGGGCGTCCTGGTGCTACCGCGGGCCGAGTCCGGCGCCGCGTTCCACGCCGTCTTCCACGGTGTCGACCCCGACGTCACCAGTTCACCGCCACCCTCTGACGACGCCGGACTATACAGCAGCGAGAAGCTCGGCTGCATACAGTTCAAGCTATCTTATGACTTCCAGGTATACTCGCACTTGCTTCATGGTGGCACAGCGTTCAAAACGTCGTCAGTTCGACTTAAAGTAGGGTCGCTATCAAGTGATTACTACCAGGATGGGTGACTATCTGCGGCCAGTTAAACCGTCTCGGTATATAACCGACCACACAAATCAACTTTTTTATTCCTCCGTGGTAGGTAAATCGAGTACGGGTCTGGTGGCTGGAGTTAAGGCGAGGCGCGTTCACCTATGTCAGCTGGTAGGTAACATTGAGCAGTGTGGCAGGTAACGCTTCGTAGCTTTGCAAAAGTTTCACATAAAGAACTATATGCACACCCTTTTACTACGTAAACTACGAGGGGCGTTCAAAAGGCTCTGCAACTTGGCTTTAAAACTTAAAAGTACAAACAGTGAGTCAACTTAGTCACATTTTACTTTTGTGCTATTTTTACATCTTGCGATGTACTTCGGAATCAATTGTTACATGATCTGCCTGCCCGGCTGCCGCTTTGCTGTTTATGTTGCCATTAAATTCGTACGTATTCACTTTCGCATGTTTATGGCGTTAAATTCGTGCACGATGTCGGCTAAATGCGTTAATACGTAATAATTCATTTCTTAGTACTTTCTACGGAATCGTATGATGTGGTCCCGAGTGATTTCAGACGTTAGTTTATTTTTGCTGGCCAGTGACGAAACGTGTGGCAAACACTTTCGCAAAGCTCCTGTTGACGAGTTAAGTACTCGGGGCCACCGATCTGTTGGCTTTCGCGCGTCAGTAAGTAAGAGTGTGTCAGACGAAATGACCAATACGCAGTCTATTGAGAATAACTGCTTTCTGCTGCAGAGTGTATTACTATGTAAAGCAGTTCCAGTGATCGACGTTCATTACCCATGCTGCAGTTCCAGATATCCCGCCATTCTTTGAGAAAGCACTTGCATGGAAGCACACACGCGATACGACGATGCAATCGCTGCAATGCTAGTGTAACAGAGATGAGCAGACGGACAGAAATAACTGTAGTGCATACAGCGTGGGCGTTTGACGAAGACGAACGAATAAAATCTCAGAGAAGTCGAAAGTCGTGATTTGTGTTGACGTTAAGTGCCGGTGCAATTCAGCTGCGTCGAAGACACAATAATTCCAATAATTCCAGGTCGTCGTCGGTGCTCCGTGACAAGCTGCAGCAATTTTATCGGGCAGCGGCGCCGAGTCTTAGCAGGTGAAGGGTGGATTTGCACGAATGATAGATGACATACAATCACTCTGCGGCATGGCAGATGTCGTATTGTCGTCTATAGGCCTATACGCATCGCCGTAGCAGCAGCAGCAGCAGCAGCCGCCGCCGTCGGCAAAATGAATTTCCGTGTCGCGTGCCTGGACGTCTGACGTGACGTGACGCGACGCCACCGGGCCTGTACGTCTAAGTTTCCGCGTGGGACTCTGCATAGGACGATCAGTGCGGATTGGCCACCTTGCAGTCGCCAGCCTCCACTCGACCGCTGACGACGCTCCACTCCCAGACTGTTCACGTCGCACCCGGCCCAGCACGATGGAGAGTCGACCACCCTACCAATGACCTGCTCAAACTTCACTGGTTTCCATTTATTGTACAACGTAGCAAGGCTGGAGTTAAACCGGGTTGGTAAAAATATGGAGCCCTCACATAAATTGCAGATTTCATAATACAGCACGTAACACTGTGTACTGTCATGGGCCCATGACAGTTGACGATCCGTAACTTGGAGACGGAGGTTTTTTTATGAAAAGCTATATTATTTAAACCTTTTTAAACCTAAACAGCTCCCCAGGCCACAGAATATCGTGCGGCATTAAGTGCAGTCTCAAAAAAGCCCTCACAAGTAAAAAATGTCGCGTTTCTGTCCGCGATAATTTTTGGCTTCTGGGGGTCTTTTTGTAGGGTCCTTGATCTGCAACAAGCTGTATCACAAGTCCAGAACAAATCCAAGTAGTGGAGTTGGGCAATGACATCGTGCGGCGACAGCGTCAGTCACCGAGGAAACCCGTCGGCAGCTGCACTAACTGTAAGGCATATACACTCGTGACTGCAGCGACGATTACGCGAGAGAGCTTATGAGGTTTCCGACGTCCCACGTCATTGACTTTGACCTTTTGAAATGAAAATTGGCTTGTCGGTTACTCCTGTCTCGGGGATGTCTACGCCCTTATGTTTCACGCCAATTGTTCCCTGTTTTTTTTTGTTTTTTTTTGTGTATGTAATAAACGGGCAAACAGACCAACAGACCGACAGATGGGAGGAGGACAATCGGCAAAATGCAGCCGCATAACAAAGACATCCGAGCAGCGGATATACGTTAAATTGATGACGACAACGATTTATACGGCGATGTAGCTCTCAAGAGTTTCACGACAAACACGATTGTTGAAAAAAAATCAGATTCTTCCAGTGCAGAATTAGTTCACGACTAGGTGCGATGTGGTCCACCGAGTTTTCACTCTTTACTTTACAAAAATATGCGTCATTATAATCTTCTGCGAATCTGTAATGTGCATACATATGCAAATTCGCACTTATAAATTAAGCCTTTTTATTGATTTCTACGCAGATATTACTGTAGTGTAGTAGCCTTAGACTTTTACTGAGCGCAATGGTGGAAGATAATTTAAGTCAGTGTCCCTGATTTAATAACACTGGAAATGCGTTTATGCGTTTTCGTGCGTATCGAATAAACACGGCAATAGACGCAGCACATGCCAAGATCTAGGGCCTTACTCGTGTTAGTTTGCACTTGCCGTACAAAATAAAGGAAACAAAAATCTACGTAAAAGATTGAGTCTTCAAACGCTGTGCTACAAAAGTGCTAAATCTCACGTCATTATCTGTCCTCAAGATGTAATGATAATTTGCTTATTTAAACTCAGTATTTTGACAGAATCTTTTAGAAGTGTCAATGGAATTGCCCTTTTGTAGAACTCTTCTGCTTTCTTTTAATGCCGATATATCGTGGAACTAGAAGCGGTCAGAAATCTTGAACCTTCGCCGTAAACAGTGCTGCCTCTTGGCCAGTACAACGGAATCAACGCATCTAATAATAAGTAATTCTTCATTAGGCGTCGCCCCCAGTCCCCTACAAAGTCATCCAACAGTTTGTCCAAAAAAAAATCTTGGATTCCGAATCCCTTTGCAACTAAACTCTAAGTGCTTGAATTGGGTCATTTTCAACCTTCCCGGTCACGATACATTATCAAAAATCTTTTTACTAAATGTTTGAGTTATCTAAACATAGAGACAAACGAGCAAACGGACTAGCATAGAAACAGCCTTCTTCTTCGGCGGAGAAACAGTAAAACACTTTCGGGTTCCGTATTTTGGACTCAACGCCGTTTGCATAAACATTCATTAGTCTGGCGGTTTGCCTGAGTGCAGTAGATTATGTGCATGGTGGCGGATGCGGTTGCAGACGCTGACGCTAAACTTGCGCATCATCAGCGCTTCCGAGCTGGCCGCCAAAGACTTGTCCGGCACGTCGGACCCGTACGTCAAAGTGATGCTTCTCCCGGACAAGAAGCGAAAACTCACGACCAACATCAAACGCAAGAACCTCAACCCGCGCTGGAACGAGACCTTCGCATTCGAGGGTACGGCGTGTTTTGTATCAGATCTATTTTTGACGCGTGGCGATCATCCCGTGTCATAAGGACAAAGGTAAAGTTCGGTACTTGATGTTGATACAGCGCTGCTTACATGCGTCCGACTCGTGATCAGAAGCGCGTAGTGTGGTCATCCATTACTCGCGCCAACTTAACAGTTGAATCCGCGGCGCAGCCAGCCGACATACCACCGCATCAATCATAGTAACACTAGCTTTTTAAGCCCAAATTCCATTACGCCGACTTTGCGACAAAGTCCGGGACAAGTTCGCCACAAAGTCGCGGACTTGTCGCGGACACAAATCATAAAAGTCCGTGACACAAATCCGCCGACTTTCATGATTTGTGTCTGCGACAAGTCAAGTTTGCTTTCATCGCGTTTTAGCCATCACAATTCTGTTCGTCCGTCTGTTTGTCTGTATGTTTGTCCGTCACACGGGTAGATCAGTCAAAAGCGGTGCAAGCTAGGATTACCAAATCTACACCAACGGCTGCACGGAACTATCTTTATGCGATCCAGATAGAGAATTTGGTATTTTGTATATTAACTTAGCGTGAACACCCCAATTTTTAGCTAATATACTGAACCGGAACTGCTATAGACTTTCGCACGTCTCGTGAGCATTAGCTCAAATTTTTTGCCTTCTAAGTAAACGCAGGATTTCCTGCCCGTACCTCTTGTACCGCAAGCGCACCAGGTGTGCGTAAAAATAAAGCGCACTGCGAGAGTTAATGACGTGAGTGCGTTGAAAATACAGGACCAGAAAATGCAAGACATGAAAATGGCGGACTTGAATTTGCGATACAAATGTGTTTCTGTTTTTTGTTGCCACCGTGCGTACTCTATAACTTGTAAAATGCGTTTTACATACGTTGGATTTTATACGACTTGTAAAGACTAAATTTGAATGATATTGTGGCCTCCTGATGTGCGAATCGTCAATCGATAAATGTTTGCCTTTGATACGATAAGAATCCGTTCGTATTGAGCCGAAACAAACAGCTAATTTACTATTTGTTTAATTATTGAGAATGTTTACGCGTTCAGACTGACCGTTCGAATGCCTATGTTCAAAATTTGTGGCGGTCAGACTGTCGGTAGACTACCGTGTGAGTACGGAGTAAATCGGCGCAATTTACGTCAGTGAGGCGGTTACAGTCAGCTAGCGCGTACGTCATAGGTCCGACGTTGACGTCAGCGATTACTGCAGCAGCTGCCAGCTCAGCTCCGCAGCTGTACCCGTTCTTGAACTGACAAATAATAGCAAATGTCTGCCGAAGAATATGTCGTCTTAAATCCACGACTGCAGCTGCAGCCTATTCTAAAGTCTAAAGTCTAGTAGCCAAACGTTGTCATTTGTTCGTCTTTCGAAGAGAATCCCAGAGAAGCCGAAGGTCGTTTGTTCCCAGTGTGAATCACTGACGTCGACAAGAGACATAAATAAAAAACGCAGAGTGCATAATGGCCGTTTGAGGTCATACAGGATCTTTGGTTTTGCTACCAATTAGGCCTTATATCTGCGTGAACGATTTTTATTAGTGACCAGTTGTACCACGGTCTTATCTCACACTGGGTAGCAGCGTGTGACAGACAGACGGACTGACGAACGGACGACGGCCATAGCTAATGACGGGCAATGCATAAGAAGCTATGCCGATGTTTTGCAACAAAATCGATTGGATTTAGTGCAGTATGCATCTAATTGAAACAGGGAGTGCTGGGTAGAGCCCTGACCGTACTATTACTGCAGTGCATCTGCGACATTAATCCAAACTCTGTCTAGTTTATAGACGTTAGAAACCTTTAGCTGAGTATGGCGTAATCCGCAACATCTCACTGCAATGCTGAATAATTTATTATTATATACAGCTTTATTTGTCAAAACACTGACAACGTAATAAACAAAAATAAACAAAAAAATATACAACTTGACTAAAAAACACAACTAATAATTAACATTAATATCAACGACCGACAGTTCTTCCATTGCCACGTCTATAAATACGTTGCAGAACATTTTATCTGACACGATAAACTTTCTCAAAAATTTACACTTTCTGATAGCCACTGCGTCGGATGGTGTTTCACCGTGTTTGGCAGCTGTTTATACATTTCAACCACTTCTTGAAAGCTTGTGGAGAAAATTTTCCTAAAGGTGCAATTGAGGGCAATATCAACGGCATTAAGCTGAGCTTTCTTTAAAAAGCAAGCTTTTAAACAATAATACAATACTGGAAGGTATTTTGTTTTTAACAACTAAACAATAACATCTTCCGACTTGATACGTCCAATTTTGCCACAAAGTGAATTAAACGCACGATAAAAAACTGTTTAGCATTGTCCAAAGAGCAAGTATAAACTCTGGCTGATAAGCGCCAATGTAGCGGATGCTCTTTTCCCATTAGAGCTCATAACCATCAGTAGTTACGTACAATATCAAAACAGTCTAGGCCTACTTCACAACGTGCACCAATGCGCATACATACTGACTTCTAAGATTAATAGTCATGTCAAGCCACTCTAACTCGTTCTGACATACATGTATCAGCTACTGTAACGCCGTACTAGATGGCGCTAATAGTAAAATGTCGTCAGCATATATCAAAATGTTAATACAAAACCATTTAATATGACATTCCACATTGCTTGCAGTTACTTTTTTGATAACGCTGTCTATGTACACTGCAAAAAGATACGGTGAGAGCACACCACCTTGTCGGATACCCGAGGATAAAACAAAGAAATGAGACATAAAGCTTTTCCACATTACACATGTAACTCCAAGCGAGAACCAGTTTTCTAGAAAACATAGCAAGTTTTTAGGTATGCATCTTTTCATGATTTTAATGAATAAGCCATGATGATTCATCTTGTCGAAAGCTTTCAACAAATCGAAAGCTGCAACATTTACCGTTGACCCACAGGACACATAGTAATCAACAGCACAACGAAACGTCTATACCACAACTCTACAGCCTAGTCTTTTTTAAAACCAAATTGGTTGGCACACGTTTCAAAACGAAATCCATATTGATCGAGTATACAATGTTTCAAGGCCTTGGATATTACCGGGCTAATTGACACGCCTCAAAAATATTTTACGGTTAACGACTTGCCATAAACTTTGGATACTTTCAAAATCGGTACTGTATAGGATTTACCAAAATCGGTCGACACACATGAGGACTGAATGATCAAATTAAAGAGGTTAGCTAAAATACACGGTAGCATGTAATGACAAAACTAAAGAACGATGTTCAGCCGTTATCCCATCCAGACCAGGAGCTTTTCCGCATTTTATTTCTTTAATCACCGACTCAACTAAGTCGGCGTCAATATCAATTTCGCTTGCACTCATACATTTCCCACAGTATCTTTTACGCATGGCCTCATATTCTTTTTCAAGTCTATCAGCACCCGAGACTGTATTGCCCGTACAAACTTTTTTAAAATAGCGGGCAAAATTACTTACTATTTTTGTCGGGTCTGTAATTTCATTTACGTGACTTACTGTGCATTTACCTGCATCGAATTTAGAGCCCTAGCATTTCCAGAAGGTGGTACCTTGGTTTCGGAGCAATGCTTCGTGCAGTTCATTCGTGTAAACCTGTTCATCTTCACGTTTCTTGGCGCGAATCCTGATTTTGTACGCTGCTTTGTCCTTTTTGTAATTGTCATAAATTGCACCTGATCTAGGTCTACCCATAGATTTCCATAGTTGACAAGAGGCTATTGATCTTTGTTTAGTTTTCTTCAGTTCATCGTCCCACCAAAATTTGAAGAAATTATCTTTACAGCGTGGTACTGAAGTGGCCTGACTGTGTATCAGTGCATCAGTCATACTGTGATAAATGTGTTCTATGCTATCAGCTTTAGCGTCATTATTATGTTTGCGCGTAGAATTAGAGCTCATCTAGGACTGGCTGCAAAAGTTTCCCGGTAGTATTAAAGCATAGCGATAGGTCAGCATGGTCTCAATGTGGGCGTGTAACCTTAGTTCTGCTCTGGGACTGCCCCTGATCCTCGTCCGTGTTAACAAACATCAGTCAGCAGTAGGCCGTTACAACATACTATAATCGGGCGATGATCAGATAAATTGCCGTCATGGTCAATAACATCAAAATATATAATAGTATCTTTATTAGAGGTAAAAGAATAATCAATTGTACTTTCATAGTTTAAATTATCATTGAAATACGTACTAAGTTTAATACCAATGTTAACTAACTAGTCACAGCGATAAAGCCTAGTTATTAATCTTCTTTTTTTCTGATGCTTTCAAATCATGCATTGGACTTGACGTTTATTAGTTACAATTAAAATACTCAGTATCAATCGATCAATTACATTACATTTATAGTGCAGTGTCGCAAACGAATCAGAGACGCATATTAATACTAGTGTTTGAATTGTGAAAAATTAGCTGGGGTTGAACTTTTCGACAGTCGGAGCTCGACTAAAATTGTGATTTAAATCGTATGTATAATGGTATATAGTATATAGCTTATTCCCAGTACATAATTTGACAGTGTGTTAGGGGGGTTGAGAAAACAGTTGGAGGGTTCAACCCCCAACTTCCCTGGCAATTCAAACACTGATTAATACTAACTTCAGTACTAACTTACTATTTTTGATCACCACCCGCACGAACTACCGCTGTTGCGATTCTGCTGCTATTCGTTATGACGATTTTTTCCGATAGCGACAGGTTGACTAATGTGTCGGTGCTCGCATCCGACAGTTGTGATCGAGACGTCGCTCGAATGTTTGCTGCTGGTTCGGCGATTGTTTGGCCACCAACGCCAAGCCAGTGTCCACATCGGACACCCAGCGTTTGCTAGCGCTGTCTGAATGGAATGCAATGATGAATCGTCTTCTCTGCTTGTCGTTCATCTCGACTTGTGTGAGGCATACACGCCGACCCTTCCTCCGTAGGGACGATAGACACGATGGCCTTCATTGTCGTGTGCCTATTTAGGGAAGCTTGAACCCGGGCTCCTTTTTAAAAGTAAAAAACGTTAATGAAAAAAATGTAAAAAAAATTAGTGTTAAGTAAAAGGGTGTTTGCCAGGCTTAACGTAAACTTTTGCTGCTATGGCTACATATACGTCCCTGCACATTGTCAAAAATCACTCCCAGGGCGACGCAGCCACAGATGGTTGTTCCAAATTAGTGCGATTGACACTTCGTTTCATAAGGAATAATCGAATTGGCCGCGTTGGTTCGATCGCGTAGGACTAATTACAAAACAATGTATTTGCGTTAGCTTGAAATGCACCTAAAATTATACCAGACCCGCTAAAGAAGCTTACATGTATACGTATTCTACTATCTATAGCGCTTTTCCAGACTTTACGGACATAAAACGTATCGTCTCAGAAGAGGGCAGAAAAAACGAAATGCGAAGGGACGAGAAAAAACCGAAAAAAAGAAGGGGATGGGTAAAGGGAGAGAAAGGTAGCGTCGCCCCACAGTATTTCGAGAAGTCTTGAAGTCGGCGCGAATACGGTGTATGCGCGCACGATATCTGTGTGTGCCGTCTAATGGCAGACAGGCGCGATATATCATCGCTTTCACAAAGCAGCGTCCCAGACCGCTCGCATCTGGAATACGACGTCTTACAGTCCACAGCTGCAGCGCCGCGTCTTTGTCAACTACGGCCCCGCTTAGCGAATTAACCCGGCATTACTGCCAGGCTCAGTTGCGTCGTGGCACGCGGACGGCACGGCGGCAATAGCGCGAACGTATCATCGTCAGATCGAGCAAATTTTGCTAAACACGCCCAACAGAGATATACAGAAGCTTGGACGAAAGCGTCATAATTACCCCCGTCAAGCAGTGGCGTAGCCAAGAAGGGGGAACAGGGGCCCAGGCCTCCAAATCCTCCAGACAAAAAATAAACATATACGTATAAACTGCACAAAATTTGCCAATTTGGTCAGTTTATTTTCGGAAAAATAATTAAAACTGTTGCCACCACATCTCATCTTTTAAAGCTATAATGCATCAAATTTGATTTCGGCCGGGGCTGTGCTCCAGACCGCGCTGGGGGAGCTCATAGCGCTCCTTTAGACCTCCTAGCTGGATTTTAGGGGGTCCTACTTCTAAGGAAAGGAAG
>Ga0056128_1004296_pt1 | contig 17782 bp, 9 predicted proteins | sample WorMetLIZISLAND2_FD_71113 | JGI IMG/M metagenome (GOLD analysis project Ga0056128, IMG submission 71113) | Marine gutless worms symbiont microbial communities from Max Planck institute for Marine Microbiology, Germany - Olavius geniculatus... ... | reverse complement strand
CCAACGGGTCGACAGAGCGACGCCGTGGCCCGGCACCCATGCACCAGACGACTGTCCAGCTTCACCCTGATGCGATGGGCTCCATGCAGTCCGCCTGCACGTGCCACACACACCCCAGACCGCCGCCACAGCTAGCCGCCAAGGTACGCAGCGTCGGCACCGGTCCCAACGGTCAGTACGGCTGGGGAAGGATGGGAGAAGGTACGTCGACGTCGAGCCCGCTCTACAGTAACACTGAACTGCCGTACTCGTCGCCTGACGACCAGCATCATTACTTCGTGCTGGATCCAGACGTGGTGGACGACCGACCTGTGCCGTCAGCCGGTCCGTCACCCGCGCCGTCCGACGACACTCTAGCCGTCAACGCTGCCACTGTGGACTCTGACACCGGACTACGCTTCCCCACCCCACCGCCACCACTACCCGAGGCTACATTACCCCCGACCAGCCACACCATAGGCGCCACGGGCAGGCCGACAGTAGCCACGCGCCGACAGTCACCGGACGGCAAGGAGCGCGACGAAGCACGGGATGCCACAGGCGTCGAGGACGAGCTGGGTAAGAGTCATCGAGGCCGGTCGATACACGAGATACCTTTGCGGCCGACTCGTGACGGACAGGCGGCAGCGGCAGCCGTCATGGTGGGTGGTCCAACGTGTGATGACAGCGGGGTGGACATGGGTACCAGTAGCTGGCCGTAACCACACGCTCCAGCCATAGCATCAGTTCACTCTATGCTTTCGTACTTACCCACAGTTGGACTGTTACACAATGAAGAGTTGTGTGTTTTATTGTGAAGTCGACACTGTTGTTAGGTTATTGATTGGTGAGTAAGTGACTGAATGTGTGAATGATTGGTGTATATTGTTGACATTATACAGTATTTGCATTGATCTTCGTGTACAGAATGCAGTGATAAATGCTGTGCACTTGCATGTCTGACTGAAATAATGATGAACTGTAGAAAGCACTCTGAGAGTTTAGAACTCAGCTAAGAACGAAGAAAGCTTTGCACGCACGCAAAATAATTAATTTACGTAAACGCAACTGCTTTTTATATAAGTATGCCTACAGTTACAGTGCATCTATTGTTAAATTACATGTACGTTGCAGCGTTTATAATCTGGCGAACCATAATAGTATTATATAATGGTACATAATAGTTTGCAGTAGTCTATTTGTTCTACTGCTGTTTGGTTTTTTGCTGCCATTCATTAGCGCAGTGCAGTAACTCACATAGTGTCCAGATTACTGTAGCCCCCAATCCGGTCGACTATTTCCATATTTCCATATTTCGTGACAATATTTATCCATAACTTTTTGAGATACCTTGCTGGCAAACCAACAGCTAACGAACAAAAACAGGAAACTGTTTAACCTCCGTGTGAGAGGTAAGAAAACGCCTCACGTGCAGAGTCAGCGCCTTTCCTGCAGTGCCCTATGTTGACTCAGCCTCCTACCCTGTGGGTGGGTTGTTGAAATGAGGTCAGCGTCAGGTTGCTGGTAAATAATACTAAATGAATTTGAGTTGCAGTGGTGAATAGCAGCGCACAGGTACACAGGCTCTCACGCCATGTCGGTTGAGATGGTTTCTAAGTCCTTGCTATGTTCTACGTTCAGCGTTTAGTCAGGCTAACTGTCGTTACGATGACGCTGCCACGGCGACATGTCGTCTTAGATTGTCCGACTTCAAGAAATCCGCAGCGGCACACCGCAGTGCCATCTTGCTACCGTCACGGAACACGGATCACGTTGATATCTCACAGAATGTGCTAGTCGTCGTGCGTCATTGTGCTACGTTTATGCAGTGACTCTCCTGTTTCTGTCGCTTGCCTGTCTGTCCGCTGCTCTCCAAGACAAATCATTATATTGCGTTGTGGTAGTAGTCAAACTACAACTAAACGTCGGATGTAAACTTTTTTCTGCAACCTATTTACCGTTTTTCTCACCTCCAGCATACAGGCGATAGCGGCAGTCGAGACAAACGTGCCATGTATGCAGACATGTCGCTAAATGTTGCTTTATGAAATTGATGTACACCAAACGTTGAAATTGCGACATGGAAAAGTTCGGGAAAAGTTATGACCTGTTTGTTATTGATGTGCTGCTCGGATATACAACGCTTGGGCCACGTGTGTCTCTCCACATGAAGCTAATAGGTCGTTTGTGTAGCCAGGAATGGGATATAAACGTTAATTGTCCCACCTGCTTTGTTAGATTTAGGTAGAAAATAATAAGAAGAAAATTGGGACACGGTGTGCGATCGGGTTTGTTGTCTGCTCACAATTTGGTTTAAGTAAATATAGGTGGTGGAATGTGTACGATCTTAGCACGGATATAGGCTGAAATTTTTGAGGCGATGTTGCTTGCTGGCTACTTTACGTTTATATTCCGAATTTGATCGCTTGGTAACGTTTAGCGAGCAAAATACATTGTTTAACTGACATTCTTGACTCTGTTGGGCTGTAACTGGCAGTGTTATAGCACAAGACACGTGGCCCTTTAAGAACGTTGTGTATTCGTGCCGTATTATCAGACGTTTTGTACCGGAGAGCGAGAGAGTAGTAATGTGTGCGTTGTCGCTCGCTGTAGTATAACTACGTGTATATTTCTTCTGAATGGTGTGAACAGTTTGTGTAATGTATATAGTCGCTAGTCGCTGCATCTGTGTTGCATCTGCTGCGTTTTGCAGAGTATTTTGCTTGTAATAAACTGTGAAGTTCATTTTTGTTTAAAGCTGCCGTCGTCGTCCAGCGACATTTTGCAAACTATCTTCGTTGCAGCTTAGTCAAAACGAATGGTGAACTTCTGTGCGGAAATGCTGGTTATATTTGGTTGCAGTGTTCAGACCGATAGAAAATAATGTCTGGCCTTGCATAAATCTAACATGTCCGATTTAACAAAAATACTCGTAAAGCTTATTTTTTCAGCATAATAAGCACAACCGCTCAAGTGACGGTTTGACATTTCAATGGTGGAGTGAGAGAAAATCTGGGCGTTTTCTCCTTCAGTGATCAAGCAAAAATTGTAGATTCGATTACACAGCAACACATAGACCTGGAGCACAACAGCACAATAGTCTTGTTTGCATAATGAGGACTGTATTATTTTTGTATACGAAATGCATAGGAACTAATGTGGGCAGCACAACAGGTAGCCAAATAAAAATATTATGTCCCTAAAAGTTTGTGCAACTGCGTCAAATATTGACCTATTTCAAAATTTTTTCACCTATATACTGTGTACTTGTGTAGTAAATTTACGTGATTATTAGTCATTGCTATTTTAAAGCTGACTGTATTTCTTGACGCGTTTAGGATGAGATGAAGTCAAGCACTGATTTGGCTGGTGAAAGAATTTTGAAGTTGGTATTGTGTACCAATGTTGCTCGGTGAAACATGGACCCTTTGAATTCACGGTACAATTAGTCGCTGTTTAATCTTTGTGGTGGTCGCAAGTAGCGACTGCAAAGCTTGCGCCGTCTAGCATAATTCACTGCGACTGTTTTTCTACTGATGTACAAATAAAGCATTGCTTGTTTTGAGTTTTCTATCGCGTTCTTCGACAGTTCAACGTGAACATTAAAGTACCAGTCACATCACATTGACAATATTTTAACATTTGGCTTATACTTACACCGTAACTAAAAGAAACCACGCCGAGCATTTTTTTGGTAATTACTTTAGCAATCGTGAACCGATATTAATTAGATGAATGTAAAATAAGAAGAAATGAAATCCGCCAGCTCGCCACTCTTCATGTTTTCTGTCGCGGTGCAGGTACAATGCGAGAAATGTCGCACCTGCAACTGTAGAGGCCTACGTTCACTATTAGCCATAATTGACTACACGTCAGACAGTTTTTAGAATAGTAACTTTCTGTTTTAGAGACTTATTTTAATTGTCTGAGAAAATTTCAGTGCCGTTGACGTTATATTATCAGCGCGATATTTAGCGACGTCGTGTTATTGATTTGCTCATACGCTTTCCATCAAGTAAAAAATGCATTTTCAATTGCCTTGGTGTAAAAAAAGAAGAAACGTTTAAAGGAAACGTCCACACAATCGCATCTAAGCAAAGCAGGATTTTGTTTAAGCTACATATTTAAGGATATCATCGGAAAGCTGATCTATATAGTCATCAGCACCAGAAGTCCTGCCGTGGTGAAACTGAAGAAAGACGGTAAGATAAGAGTAAAAATAAGAAAGATTATTATTTTAATACGTACAAAAAGGTACAATAACTACACCGACGAGTTTTAAGCAGTCACGTGCTTGTCTGCATCATAGGATCGGATCCGCCATTCCGAAGGGTCGCCAAGGTGTTTTACACGAAGACGAAATCGTACTTTTTAAACGCTAGACTGATATCCCTATTTCTAATCCTTTCCCTAACCGTGGCGGCTCCTTGGAATGGTGGGCATAGTCATAATGGAATTAGCGCACTAGAGGTCCTGAAGGTCTATGCGCTGCATGTATTAGGCCTACAAATCTTGGTTTCACTCAAGTTGCATGTCGTGGTTCTTTTTGCGAAAAGTTAGCGAAAGTCAAGTTGTTCCTAAGCATTTTACAAAATTGCAGATTATGTTTCTGCTGAAGCATTATAAAACTTAAAAAATTATCAGATTCTAATAATTTTTTGATGTGAATATTTCTGACGCAACTTGCCATCGAATGACCGTTCAGTTTCCTACCTCACCCACTGTTTGCTTTGGTACTAAATAGAGAAAGCAGACGAAACGAAGTAGGTTTAGGCTTATGCGTTGAAATAAACAAAAAACGTGAAAAAGTCAAAACATCTACACTGTCGGTCGTAACTTGAAGAAAGATAAACAGATTTTTGATAATTGTTGGCACAAATATTTTAACACAACTACCTATTATATGTAAATTACTGTTTAAGTTCCCAGCTCACCAAACGTTTGCTTCCGCACTACCTGGGAAAGCGGACCAAGCATAATAGGCCTACGTGATGAAACGAATGAAAACAAGAAAGCCCAGTTAACGCAAAGGGAACGCGCGACAGCGGTCGGTGCACGTGTGAAGGCCCACTGCGAATCAATCTAAGCTCACCGATGCTAGCAATCGACATTCGACACGATGATAGGTTTGATAACAAGAAATTTGAGCTAATGCTCACGAGACGCGCGAAAGCCTATAGCAGTTCCGGTTCAGTAGTTTAGGTGAAAATTGGGGTGTTCACGCTAAGTTAATATACAAATACCAAATTTTCTATCTGGATCGCATAACGATAGTTCCGTACGTGGCGTCACCTTGTTAACGATATAGACTTGTGTAGCAGCCCAAAATCGCCAAAAAATCCCTAAAACCCCCTATTTTGGTGTTCAAAGTCATTGAAGGTCATTGAATTCGGCGCCAATCGAGAGCCAGTGTATGACTTCCTATTAGTGATTAATAGTAACTTAAGCCCTATCTCGCACCGTTACGGAGATACAGCAACTTATTGGCCAAAAATCGCAAATTTTGCCCACCCCTCTCATTTAGCGCTTTCGTTCGGAGTGACCCCTTCGAATTTATCCAAAAGCTTTACGGTTCCTGAAACTAGAGTCTTCCAGGCAGCCGACGGTAAAGATTTGGTGATTCTAGCTTGCACCTTTTTTGACTGATCCACCCGTGTGACAGACGGACGGACAAACGGACAGAATTGCGATGGCTAAGACGCTTTCGCGCGTAACAATGAAGGTCTGTAGGCCTATTTATAGTTTTGCATCGTCATTCGCTAGAGTCCCTAAAGGGTATCGCGCATTAGCTATCGTTTGATAGATCGAAAGCGCACATTTTTGAGGAGTATTTCTCTTTGAAGCTTTCGTGTGCAGGCGTCCTTGAACAAAACGGGTCGTGACTTGGACCGTTGAAATCAACGTTTAATGCTAAAAATCTCATACGCAAAGTTAACTGTTCTGGTCTATCTTTAGCGATTTCGTTGCAATTCGCTCTTGAAATGTGTGTCGCAGCGTATATCGCCAAAAAAATCCAAAAACCGCTATTTTAGTGTTCAAGGTCATCCAAATTCACTGCTTTCAATGTCAATCAAAAGCGCCTGTACGACCTATTAGTGATTAGTATTAATCTTGGCCCTACATACGTATCTTTCACCGTTTCTGAGATACGGTAACTTATTGGTTAACTAGAAATACTTTAGATTGTAACCAGTGTTTGAATTGCCGGGGAGTTTGGGGGTTGAACCCCCAACTGCTTTCTCAACCCCCTAACACACTATCAAATTATGTTTTTTGGGGGTCAGCTATATACTATATACATAGTATTTACATTATAATAATTTTGGTCTGGCTCCGACAGTCGAGAAGTTCAACCCCCAGCTAATTTTTTCACAATTCAAACACTGATTGTAACCAAATAATGTATACTCCCCGCACACTAAACGCCGATACTACTACTACTACTGCTACTACTACAGTTGCTACCGCTACAATGCAACTAAAGATCCGAGATATATCTTTTACAGAAGCCGAGTTATAGCCCATTTTGTCTACATTTCGTTTTGCCATGACAACGAGGGTCGGTTGAAGTAAAATTTGGTTGGCGACGTTCGACGGCCCAAACCTAAAAACCCACTATAAACCCAAAGATCTCGCAGATTTTTTACAGAAGCCAAGTTATTGCTTATTTTGTCTCAAATTTCGTTGCCATATTAACGGGGGTCGGTTGGGGGAAAATATGGATTGCAGCGTTCGACGGCCCAACCCCGAACCCCCCCCTATAGATGCAAAAATTTGCAGATATCTTTTACAGAAGCCGAGTTATAACCCATTTTGTCTCAAATTTCGTTGCCATGACAACTAAGGTCAACTGTGTGGGTGTTTAATTAGGCTTATGACTCACTACGTTTGGCGTAAATATAAATGGCACTGTTAAATTAGCCGACCCCGACAACCCCACCCTGGAACCAAACCGGAAGTGGATCGGATGATTAGTTGCTGAGATACAGCAATTTGAATTTCTTCCAGGAAGGCTCTTCCAGGAACGGAAGTCGGTCGTCAGTCGGTCTTCAATATTACACTGATCTGATATACTCCTCTTCCCACAGTGCGCGAAGTAAAAATCGCAGATTTTTCCTACCTGATCTCATTTAGCGCTTTCGCTCGGCGTGACCCTATTAGAATTTATAAAAAAAAGCTTTACGGATTTTAAAACTAGAGTCTCCCAGGAGCTGAAGGTAAAGATTTGGTGATCCTAGCTTGCACTGTTTTGACTGATTCACCCGTGTGACGAACAGACAGACAGATTATTGCGATCGCTGAGACGCGCTATAGTATAGTTCCTGTTGTCGTGCGTAAAAATGTCAATAAATTCTATTTGTCTAGCAGATCTGTGGCTCCCAGCAGCCAGTCGATTACAAGGTTTGACTGTTATGCGTTTACCAGATGACATTCAGGAATGTTTATGAATTCAAAAAGGGCTGGTGAAGTCTGCATTGGTCTGGAGCAGAACATTATCGATACTGCTGTCAATGAATGGAGAAAACGTCTCCGTGTCTCTGTTCGCACAATGGGCCTACATTTCGAGCAATTTAACTGTAGGCCGTTGAAAAAAATATACAACCGGATGAAATGACAGCCAAAATTTCCGACGTCTGAAAAATGTTTTTGTGCGTTATTTTGATTAAGTAGTAATACTGCATTGGATAAAATGTAATATTTCGTTAATTTTGTTTTCTAGATAGTGCAAAACAAACATTATTAAGTCAGGTAACACAATTAAGCGGCCATATTCGCACAAAAGTATTAAAAATATGACAATTCTTTTTCAAGTTAAAATCAAAAATGTTCGGAAAGTTTTCTAAGATACAGTGTATAGTCTAAAACAAATTCTGTCTTTACCTGTTTTTTTCGTAGGTTATGTGTTGATCTTTTTGCGTGAGTATTTGATTAATACAGCTAAATGCGCCTCAAATAGCAAAAAATATTTCTAATTTTCAGAGGTCTGTATTGCTATGCCATCGATTTTGCGATATGCCACATGCCATTTTTTGAGTGCCATGTCGGCTGGCTTGAAAGAGTTGTAGTGATTTTTGCATACTCTCGTCATCAATTTTAATATGAACAATTTACTATTAACCCTGATGTAGCTTAGCTGTTAAATCAATTTTGATTAGTTGACTGACTGATTGACGAATCGATTAAACGTACCGGTACGCATTTACTTGCGTTGCCGCATAAAGACTGGGTGGGCGTTTAATTAGGCTTATGACTCACTACGTATTCAGTCTATTAATGTACCGCTACAAATTTAGAAACAGATCGTCTCCATCGATCCTTCGTGTAAAGCCTGGATAAGGCCACGGCACTAACTGATAGCCTAAGCGTAAGCCTCTTCAGATTCGTAGACACACGTTATTGGTTTTCGTGTAATGGAACGGCTAACAAATTCATCAAATTTAAAGCAAATCAGAAGTGGTGGTGTGCGGTGCGTGCCTCTAATTTATATCTGAACGCAACACTTTGTCGAACGAGTAATGTAGCCAGCCGTTTATCTCGCTAAGCCGTGACTGATGGATGTCTCGCGGCTTACGAATATTTCGGCGTCGTTAATTACTCGGCGTAGGAGTATTTAGCCAGTGTGTTAATTTTTAGCTAAAAAAGTCAACGGTCATGCGGACGTCGAGAACGACAGCGTGGCCCTGGGAAAACATTGTCGCGGGGCCCGTCTGGGGAGAAAATTTGGGAATTTTGTTTTTTAAAATGGCGCATACTGGTTTAGCTACTTTATATGTTTGGGCAACGGCAGGACTCTAAAACGTTCTCTCTTGCTTTTCCCTTCTCGACAGGCCTGGACAGCAGCAGAGTATGCACTATGCAGGCATAGCTTTCTATAGTTTTAAACGCGCTAGTAATAAGCTATGTGCTTTGTTGGATAACGACCCGCCACTGTAAGATGTCTTCACGGTTGTTTTAAACAGAACTTGCAGGTTTAAGTTGTAACATCATATTTTCGACCGATAATGAATAGAGCCTAGCTGGCGCCTTTGTTACATTTATTTTAGTGTGATTTTGGCGCCGCTGACAGAAGTCGGACTATGTACTTTTGCTGGCCTTTTCTCACTCTACGTGCACGTCTTGTGCGATGTGTCGGTCACTGACATAGGCGTTAAAATTGAAAATATTGCACATAGAGTGAGGAGAACATGACAGTTTTGTTGCTAATTTGCCGAAAAGTGCGCCAGTGATTAAAAATTTTGAAAATCGATCAATATTTAGCAAAGATATAAAAAAGTTAATGTTCATACGAACACGGAGTCTGTCCAATGCATTTCGATAGTTTACAGTATATGTCCGTATAAATATATAATCAGTAAGCTGTTTAGACTGGTAGAAAAATATCGAACAGTTATAATTTCAAATTGTACAGCAGCAATGATCTTTTCATCCTTCTCTATTATTTTAACTAAACAGTAAACATTGTCAGTCACGAGACTATTCGATTCATCACCAGCGCTTTACTATAAATGGTCCATCGTCATCATGCGTCTATCTTGCACCGTTATGGAGATATGGTATCTGAAAGATAATGCGGCCACGACCTGACCTTTTGGGGTCACGTGATGTCATCGGTCACGTGACCATTCGACTCGCGTTAGGCGACTTTCTATCTGTGGTCCATAGTGACCATGAGTCCATCTGGCACCGTTACGGAGATATGGCGCCTCAAATATTGGACGCACGGACGTGGACACGGAAAGAAAGATGAAAGAAGGAAAAGAAAAAGAGGAAGGAGAAAGGGAAAGAAAGGAAAAGAAAAAGAGGAAGGAGAAAGGAAAGGAAAGGGGAAGGAGAAAAGGAATGGAAAGTAAACGGAAGGGGAAGAGAAATGGAAAAGGGAAGGAAAAAGGGGAAAAGGGGAAGGGTATGGAAAAAGGAAAGGGGGAAGAGGAAAAGGCAAAGGAAAGCGGAGGTGGAAGGAAAAGAGAAAGGAGAAGGGGAAGGGAAAAGGGAAGGGAAAGAGAAGGTGAAAGGAAGATAACTTAAGAAAAGTTGGACGTTCGCACAGACGCACGCACGGACTCTCAGGCGATTTTATACTCGGTCTACGGCGTCAAGTCGCATTGCATTGGACAGTAAAAAATTGCTGAAATGTTTTTGAACCGCAAAAGTCAGATAATCGCTCCGAGTCAATAAAGCAGCTGACAAGTCTGATTTCTCAACATGCACAAAGTACACTCTGCCTCCTATTAAGCCTATCATCTGCAACAGATAATAAAATAAGGGGCAGAGCCCAGCGTGATTTACATATGAGTATGACTGTGGAAACAAACATCTTAAGAATTTGAAATTTGGCTTGAACGAAGTCGAATTACCTTAAGCTGCACATCTTAATAAAGTGCACACGAAATACACAAAATCTATAAAGCGTGTTCGTAGAAAACATCATTATGGACGCTAATGATAAACCTTTTATGCAAAATACAAGAGTATAAAAGGAACACTTATGAAATAACTAGAAATGCGTTCTGTGGAACGAGGTATCTGTGCCATTGCCACGCTATAAAGAGCTATGCAGCTGCGTTTCAGCGTTTGACGCTCATGTGAGCCTGCAGCCAATTTTGTCTTTGAATAAAAACGGTTGGTTGCCATACAACAGGGGTCTTCAAGGGAGAAATTTACATTACACTATTGCATAGCCCGGGCCCGAAAATAAAGGGTAGGTGAAAACAGCGTGCAATTATCTTTTGCGGGAGCCGAGTTATAGTCGATTTTGTCCCAAAATTCGTTGCCATGGCAACGGGGGTCGGCAGGGAAGTAATTTAAAAAACACCATCGGATAGCGCGGGCCCGAAAATAGAGGGTAGGTAAAACAGCTAGCAATTATCTTTCACGGGGGCCGAGTAAGAGTCATTTTTGTCAAAAAAAATTCGTTGCCACGGCAACAGGGGTCGGCAGTGAAAAAAATTAAATGACACCATCGGATAGCCTAGGCCCGATAATAAGGGGTAGGTGCAAACAGCGTGCAAATATCTTTTACGAGGGCCGAGTTATAGTCAATTTTGTCCCAAAATTCGTTGCCATGGCAACAAGGGTCTCCAGGGAAAAAATTTAAATGACACCGTCGGATATCCCGGGCCCAAAATGGGGGTTAGGTGCAAACAGCGCGCAATTATCTTCTACTAATTGTCTAATTATTTTATGCTATGTTACTTTGTCTAAATTACATTTCTCTTCTGTTTTGCTATTTTATTATGTGCGTTTGTCACATATTTTATTAAATACTGTGTTACTGTTACTGTGTTACTGTGTGTTACTAAGACCGAGTTATGCCGCTTTGAAATCTCCATTAGCTCAGCTGTAATGCAATTTAAATAGTTGTTATAGCAACAGTGGTGCATATAGGGTAAATTCAAATAACACCGTTAAATTGCCCGACCCCGAAAATAGGGGGTAGGGGTAAACATAGCGCCTAATTATCTTTTTATATACCGTTTTGAATTCCCCATAGACCGTAATGTAATTTTTTTTAAATTGGAGTAAAATAGAGGAAGGAGTTATCAGATTTTTATCCCAAACAAACTCGATCTTACTTTTCGGGCCCCAAATCACTGTGCAAAATTTCCTCAAAATCAAATCAAAATTGCGGCCGTAGGAGTGTTTACAGACAGACTGACAGAATGACAGACAGGCGCAAGTGATTTTATAATTTGTCCAATGCTATGCTATTGCATTGGGACAGATAAAAATGTCGTAAGAAATGCAAAACTTTTTCCTCGCATAATAATGTCGTCACTAAATTTGTTGGGACTGCGGTACTTCACTTTGTTATTAGTTGATTCTGGAGCCAAAATGAATGAATCTCTGTCGGCAGTGTGCTTCTGTCATTACGGGCCTAGTAGTTACTGCTTGTCACAAACTAGGTCTGTGGCGCATTCGTCTTTCAAGGCACGTCAGTTTTTTTTTATTAAACAACATAGCATAACAATTTGCTTAGAATGTGCATATTGGCTTGCTGAAATTTTTAATGGTCGCTTTATTGCTAATTCTGCCAAAAATTTTGAAAATTGGACAAAGCTATGGCGCTTTTTGGGCTTACAGTGCAGGTAACAATACAGTAAGAAAAAGTAAATGCTCTGCAAAAGTCAGAATGTTGTCGAATGACTGGCAGCTGGGCTCCTAGCCGTTTTTGGCGTTTGATTTCACATTAAAATGTTATTACTAGTTACACGTACCATGAGCAATATTTCTGCTCGAATAACGTTTTGCGACACTCCGTGTTTCAGTTAAAAGATCGTGCGGGAGACATGCTTACAGACGGATAGACGCAGAAATGCTTAATGTTTTCTCTACGTGAAGCGTGGGCGAGATAATTAGAACTTTCTGCTGCCATCCGGATTTTGAGTTCAAGTCACATCCGTGCGGTTAAACTCTCTACGAAATTTCCGTTTAGCGGGAAGCTGCAACGCGAGTCACGCCTACGATCCTGTCCTGTGCTCGCTGTAGTCTATGCAGCGGCGCGACGGACGCGCTACGCTAGTTCCGGGAAGCACGGTGTAGAATCTATTAGGGTTTCCTGGCGAGAGTCGTCGCCGGTGGCCGGGCGCAGCCTACGTACAGCTCAGCTTGGCGGGAGGGAGAGCTAGTCCCCAGCAGTGCGACTCCTCACTCAGTCCGGCCTGCTAGCTGCGACGACGTCCGTCAAATAGTCACTGAGACCACGGACTTACAGCACATTATATAAGAACCATAGACCTGTTTTAAGAGGTCTATGATAAGGACACTCCGCCAGTAGCCGGACTGCTTGAAGAGTTAAGCTAAACTGTTATAGAGCTAATGAGCTCAATAGCAGCGTGCTGTCGCATCAACCATGATGTTTGGCTGTAAAAAGCTTAGTTATCGCTGCGATTGTCGTCGTGCCTCGCCGAACCGCGACGTCATGTGTGACGTCACTACAACGTCGTCACGCTTCACTGCGCGTAAGTTGCATCTTATGTTCGATCGTTAAAGAATTGTCCAAGTACGGTACGTAAATTAGCTGTCGATATTTTTTTCTACTAAATTTGCAAGATCAGTACGCTAATATTATGCGATCAGACATCTGAAACTTCTGCTAGAATAGTGCTGCCGCCTGCCGCATGCAACGGATTTAATACTTACGCTACATGTATTTATTTATAAAGTTTTTGATTCAAATTTTGATTAAAATTTAATTACTTAATCTCGGGCCACGTGCCACCTTTCTAAATAGTCATCAAAATCAGTTTTCAACTCTTTTGAGAAATTCAGCGGACAAACAGGCAAATAGCAAATTTTATTTTTTCTTTGGCGGCAGTAATGTCTAGTGCTTCAGTATAGATGCAGTTTTGTGTAAATACCAGTAAAATTTTGAAAACAAGGCGATGATTGTATCGTCAGACGGAGCTGCAGTAGCTATGGAGACAGGTGTTTTGCTGCTGCAGATCCTAGGCTTTGGAACAACCTTCCGGCTTATCTGAAACAAACTGACTTTAACAAGCGGTTGCTAAAGACATTTTTGCTTTGGGTGTACTTAAGATCGCGGCGCAATGTGGCTTTATAACTGTTGAACTACATTCTCAAGTTATCTTACTTAGCTTACTTATTTATTTATTTACTTTTATGTAGTAAAAACACGTTGTATAGTTTTTTGTCTTACAAAAAATGTCAGCACCAAGTGCTAACATAATACGCGAGCGTCCGCGTTATTATTAAAATTTTCCACAAAAGCGTCAAAACCATAATATATAGTCATTAGTGGAAATCTTATTATTGAATTTCTATTGTAGGGTTGTTGATACCCATATAGCATGCCGCCACCGCAAACGCAGCAGCGCAGACTAGTTTTAGCCTACTCGCATACAGGCGTCTTAAGCCGTGATTAGGCCTACGCGAGATAATAGATCATTTTCGTTAAGCTTTCACGTTCACTAACTTTGACGTTTGACACCTGATAATAATGGATAATACTTCTGTTTTGCTAACGTTAATGCATACCGTTTTTTGTTTTCTATACGTCTTTTGTTTCGAGTTATGAACCTTCACGGGGCAGACGGACAGACGGACAGACAGGTAGGCCTATAAAACGCGCCATTCGGCCGCATATCGGTTGTAAAGTTTTTTTCTGCATGCATTTGTGCGTCGTGTTTTGTTTTATATGCATCATTCTCTATACAGTATCCGTCCATCTGTTGTAAAACGTTTATGGCAAATGCTTCTGATACCGGTACTAGATTGTAGCCACAAATGCCTATGGATACTAAATTTGACCGTGTTAAAGGTATTTCAGGTTTTCTGCTGACAACTGCCACACAATTTTTATTTGCCGTCTTCGGGCTTAAATTTAAGCGTTCATTTGGGATTAGCTCGCCAATGTTGGAAGACACTGAAGTGATTATTTGTATAAATATTCTAGAAGTAACTTGAAGTTAAGATTATTAAAATTAAGGTTATGGTTAAGACACATTGAACTTTACAGACGTACAGACTGACGGGCATAAAACTTGAGGTTGAATATACACCGCTTTACACTATGTCCATTAGATTGCAGAAATATTAAATACTTTCTACGAAATTTTTGCAAAGAATAGAACGACAGTCATTCGATTAAACTTTAAAGGTGCTTTAAATTTGGATCCGAAAAAGAAAAGTCTATCTTCCTGTGTTGCAGATTATTTTCAGTTCTCATAACGAAAACTTCGTAGGCATTTTACTGTATTTTGCAACTTATACTTTACACTTTTACTTATGCGTTAATTTAGTTTAATACAGATGTATTTGACTGTATTTATCTTCTTATTATAAATAAAGAAATTGTTGTATATAAGTAAGTTAATTCTATTACGGATCGAACTTGAGCTTACATATTCGACGCATCGTCCGCAGAAGTTTGCTATCTCTGATTGCGCCGTTCATTTCTGACATCAGACTAGTATTTTAATATCGTAATTGACGCTGAAAAGCACTCAGTATTTGACACTTAATTTGCGCATGCAATTCGTGTAATCTTTGATTCGTGCGATACATAGCATAGACTTGTCGTAGTTTTGAGGTAGTAAGTATGCAAGCGGCGGGCGTCGTGAGGCATCTCAGGACAGACACGGCGTAAGTCAGTGTTAGTGCTGGCAATAAAATACGCGACGAACATTAGCCGACCAGACGACTAAAACTTGCACCAGTTAAACCACATTCGCCAGGTCACGAGAAGAGCTTTCTTGTGGAGTCTATACATACAGATCTACAAGCTGACAACTGTGGCTGGTCCGCTAAGCCATCTGAAAGTTTCCTTCGACGTAAAAGCTTTTATGATACTCTGTTGAACGCAGCCATTACCTCTTTCTCAGTATGACTGGGAAAAAGCGTAGGTTGTGTTCGACCGGAGTCGACAAAAAATGCCTACTACAAATCATTTACTCATAAACCGAGCATTTATCTTCTCAACAAGCCAGATATAATATTGTAACTTTAAACATTACCTCTTTATTAATAAATGCATTAATATTATTGCGAATATCATCATATATTGGCTATATGTTTGCACAAAAGCAGTTAATTATATTTTGTGTTTGTTTTTTACTGTGTTTTAGCTCTGGTTATTAATTTTGAGAAAAAGTAGCGCTTAGAAATTAACAAAAACAAGTGTTTGTTTCAGTGTTCTCTGTTCGAAATAGGTTCTTCATGTTTACGCGTGTCTAACCGAAGAGCAAAAAAAATATCTCAGTGAGAACCAAAAAAGAAGTGCCGGATGAACTGTGTTTAAAAAGATGTAAACTAAGCGACGAGTTTAAAATGCAACGTCACAACTGACATTACGATCGCTGTTGTGACTTTAGAAGATCGCAGCAGACAAAAGTCATTGGAAAGAGTAGCAGAACAGGTAACGGCATCGATCGCCGTAAAATGTAATTCTGCGATGTCTACCTGAAAATTAACAATGACCTAGCTTATACGTCTATCAAACTATCGACTTGTTTTTGAAGTCCTCGCATGCGTTGTTCAAGTTATATGTGGTAGTCCTTGTAGGCCGCAATGTGAAACTTGCTCGTTCGTCCGTTCGTCCGCCCGTGTGTCCCGTGAGGGCTCCTGACTCAAAAAGCGAGTAACAGCCAAAATTTGTGTGAACGTTTGCCGGGGCAGCAGTAACCGCTGTGAAAATGTTTAGTTCATATAATCAGTGGCTATACGAGTAAGTCAGGGTCTGAACCCTAGGTGAACGGCCGTAGATATGTCGGCATTGAGCCGGTGTAATTGTCTACTTTGTGTCATCACGCTGTTGCGTGTGTGTGTAGCTGCAGCAGCTGCACTGCTACTCTTCTCAACTGTACTTTGTCTGCTGACCACCGCCACCTCTGCTCGTGACCTAATGACGACACCTACGCGCTGGCGAGCACCGTGCCGTGGTTCCAGTGACGTCACAGGGACATCCCGTGACGTCAGCGCTAACGTCACGGAAACCTCGGCGACGATGAGTGCTGATGCCTTGGCGTCGACGTTTCGTAAGATCTCCATCAAGATGAAACGACTCAAGAGCCGCGTGCTCGAGCTCAAGAACATCTACGTAAGTCCGCTAAATTGATAAGAAATAGCATTTTCACGCGCAAAAGCAGCTACTACTTTAGCGCGTCTTAGCCATCGCAGTTCTGTCTGTCCGCCTGTCCGTACGTCTGTCTGTCCGTCTGTCACAGTCAAAAACTAGGATCACCAAATCTTCATTGTCAGCTGCCTGGAAGACTCTAGTTTTAGAAACCGTAAAGCTTTTCCATAAATTCGAAAGGGGTCATACCAAACGAGGGCGCTAAATGAAAGGGGTGGAAAAAATTTGCGATTTAGCCAATAAGTCGCTGTATCTCAGTAACAGTGCGAGATAGGGTCTAGGTTACTATTAATCACTAATAGAAAGTCATACACTGGCTTTCATTTGGCACCGAATTCAGTGACCTTGGATGACCTTGAACGCCAAAATAAAGGCTTTTATAATTTTTTGGCAATTTCGGGCTGCGAGACATATTTCAAAAGCGAATTGCGCCGAAATCAATTGAGATAGACATGGACAAGCTGCGTATGAAATTTTCAGCAAGGCCAAATCTCGATTTTCTAGGTTTAAGGAAACCTGCGCACGAGGGCATCAAATAGCGATACTTCTGTAAAAGTCGTTATTTTACCGTTGTTGGCCAGTCTTTCGTGAAAACGGTTGCAGATCACCATGGGCATGCTGCCAATTACAACAAGCACTGGTGACGAGCTTTTTAGTCGTATCAACATCGATGATTTTGAAAGACTCTGAACTTTGAAAATTAAGGGTTTCCTTGATTTTTGCGATCTTTGGCTGCAGCGCACACTTTAAAAATGAACTGCGACGAAATGGCTGGAGATAGACTGACAGTTTGCGAACAGGAACTGCTATAGGCCTTCGCGCGTCTCGTGAGCATTAGCTCAAATTTATTGTTTATTTTAAAACAAAAAAGTAATTTTTCAACTATAGGAGGGGCGAGAGTATTGCGTATCGTCACTTTTTACGCGCGAAAGCAGCTATGCTTTTAGCGCGTCTTAGCCATCACAATTCTGTCCGTCTGTCCGTCTGTCTGTCACACGGGTGGATCAGGCAAAACGGCCCAAGCTAGGATCTCCAAATTTTCATTATCGGCTGCCTGTAAGACTTTAGTTTCAGGAACCGTAAAGCTTTTTCGTAAATTCGAAGGGGGTCACCCCGAACGAGGTCGCTAAATGAGAGGGGGGTGGTCAAAATTTGTGATTTTTGGCCAATAACTCGTTGTATCTCAGTAACGGTGCGAGATAAGGCCTAGGT